>Ga0207830_100225_pt1 | contig 17577 bp, 15 predicted proteins | sample TtanPargueraPR_6_FD_187740 | JGI IMG/M metagenome (GOLD analysis project Ga0207830, IMG submission 187740) | Aerobic enrichment media microbial communities from Bioluminiscent Bay, La Parguera, Puerto Rico - Tt and E2 (3) (SPAdes) | ecosystem: Environmental > Aquatic > Marine > Unclassified ... | reverse complement strand
TATTTGGATTAAGCCAAATAGTATGTCCCCCGGAAGGGGCTAGCAAGCGATATTAATATATTAGCAAAAGAACAAAGTCCACCGGATTTTTAATGTGATCCCAGTTTTTTTTAAACCCGGCATCGGGTAATTATTTAGAAATAACATTCTTTAACTTCCGTTGATACGTGTTAACTAAAATCCGTAGTATTTTTGTTGCATAGAATTTGAATAGTTTAAGTGTTTTTTTCATAGAAAATAGATTTGGTTAGGTTAGAGAACAGAGATAATGGAGATTGTCTCTGTTTTTTTATGCCTGTTTTCTGCCAAATTTTCATCAAAAAGTTTATTTCTCTGATTTTTTTGCGGACTTAATCGATTGTCTGTGACATTCTGTCTGTCAGTGGGTTATGGTCTGGTCTTTGTTTTTGTGTAGCGAATTTTAATACATAAAGCCATGAACTTTAATAATTTTACAATAAAATCGCAGGAAGCCATTCAACAGGCTTTTCAGATTGCACAGGGAAATAATCAACAGGCAATTGAAACCGGCCATATTTTGCGAGGCGTACTTCACTCGGCCGAAAATGTAACCGAGTTTCTGCTTAAAAAGCTGGATGTAAATCTCTCCATTTTTAAACAAGCTCTCGACCAGGTTATTCAGTCTTACCCCAAAGTGTCGGGAGGTGAACAATATCTTTCTTCAGGAGCCAACCAGGCTTTGCAAAAAGCACTTGGTTTAGCCCAGGAAATGGGTGACCAGTATGTTTCGGTTGAGCATATTTTAATGGCTTTGCTTGATGTAAAAGATAATACCAGCCGTTTAATGAAAGATAACGGCATATCGAAAAAAGAACTTCAACTGGCTATTGACGAATTGCGAAAAGGCTCGAAAGTCGACAGCCAAACCGCAGAGGATAAATTTAACTCATTAAACCGTTTTGCAATAAACCTGAATGAGCGTGCCCGGTCGGGAAAGCTCGATCCGGTAATTGGACGCGATGATGAGATTCGCAGAATTTTACAGATTCTTTCGCGCCGCACTAAAAATAACCCAATTTTGTTGGGTGAGCCGGGAACCGGAAAAACAGCAATTGCCGAGGGCTTGGCTCATCGTATTGTGAGAGGCGACGTGCCTGAGAATCTTAAGTCGAAACAAGTTTTTTCGCTTGATATGGGAGCTTTGGTTGCCGGGGCAAAATACAAGGGTGAGTTTGAGGAACGTTTAAAAGCCGTGGTAAACGAAGTGGTTCAGTCGAACGATGAAGTAATTCTTTTCATCGACGAGATACACACCCTGGTGGGGGCCGGTAAAGGCGAGGGAGCAATGGATGCGGCTAATATCTTAAAACCCGCGCTTGCCCGTGGCGAATTGCGCGCTGTTGGTGCAACAACACTGGCCGAGTATCAAAAATATTTTGAGAAAGACAAAGCCCTGGAGCGCAGGTTTCAGATTGTGCATGTTGATGAGCCGGATACTTTAAGTGCCATTTCAATTTTACGTGGTATAAAAGAGAAATATGAAAACCACCACAAGGTGCAAATTAAAGACGATGCAATTATTGCGTCGGTTGAATTGTCGCAACGTTATATTTCTGACCGATTTTTACCCGATAAAGCTATCGATTTAATGGACGAAGCTGCTGCAAAACTTCGGTTGGAAATTGATTCGGTGCCCGAGGAACTGGATGAAATACAGCGAAGGGTAAAACAGCTGGAGATTGAACGCGAGGCAATAAAACGTGAAAACGATATCCGAAAGCTGAATTCGCTGAACGAGGAAATTTCAAACCTGAAGGAAGAGCAATCGCGTTTGCGTGCCAAATGGCAATCGGAAAAATCGGTGATTGAAGCTATTCAAAAAAAGAAAGAAGAAATTGAAACCTATAAGTTTGAAGCTGAACAGGCTGAGCGGCAGGGCGATTATGGCCGGGTTGCCGAATTACGCTACGGAAAAGTAAAAGAGGTGGAGGCTGAAATTGAAAAATTGCAGGCCGAACTGGAGGAAATGAAAAAAGGGGAAAACCTGATAAAAGAAGAGGTAGACACCGAAGATATTGCTGAAGTTGTAGCACGTTGGACAGGTATTCCGGTGCAGAAAATGTTGCAGAGCGAACGCGAGAAACTGTTGTATATGGAAGACGAATTGCACAAGCGTGTAATTGGGCAGGATGAGGCTATTGTTGCCATCTCGGATGCCGTGCGCCGTAGCCGTGCCGGCTTGCAGGATGAAAAACGGCCTATTGGTTCTTTCATCTTTTTAGGAACTACGGGCGTGGGTAAAACCGAGCTGGCAAAAGCATTGGCAGAATACCTGTTTAACGATGAGAACATGATAACCCGAATTGATATGTCGGAATACCAGGAGAAATTTTCGGTAACCCGACTAATTGGTTCGCCTCCGGGATATGTAGGCTACGACGAAGGTGGCCAGCTTACCGAAGCCGTTCGGCACAAACCTTATTCAGTGGTGTTATTCGATGAGATTGAAAAAGCACACCCCGATGTGTTTAACGTGTTGCTACAGGTATTGGACGATGGCCGTTTAACCGATAACAAGGGCAGAACGGTAAATTTTAAGAATACAATTATTATTATGACCTCGAACCTGGGATCGCACATCATTCAGGAAAATTATGAAGCCATGAATGAAAGCAATGAATTTGAGGTGTTGGAAAAAACACGGAATCAGTTGCTGGAGATGCTGCGAAAAACCATCCGCCCGGAGTTTCTGAACCGTATTGATGAAACGATTGTGTTTACGCCACTGTCGAAAGATGCCATTACTGAAATTGTACGCGTACAGTTTGAGCAAATTGTAAAACGCCTGGCTTCAAGCGATCTGAAAATTGAATTAACAGAGAAGGCAAACGAATGGTTGTCGACAGTTGGATACGATCCTCATTTTGGTGCACGTCCGGTAAAACGTGTGCTTCAACGATATGTATTGAATGAATTATCAAAGCGGATACTTTCAGGAAAAGTCGATAAAACAATACCTATTGTAATCGATTTCGAGGATAATTCGTTGGTATTCAAAAATTAGCCTGCTGCTATTACGCCTTCAGGACGGCTCTCACAGGGGAGCCGTCTGCTTTTTTTAGGGTAGCGGAAAACAGGAAAACTCTCCGCTTGTTGCTTCCAAATCTTCAGGGAAAATGAGATTCTCAATAATAATCAGGCCTTTATTAAATATACCATGGTGGTTGCTGTATGTGGTGCTTTCAACCGGATCGGCCGAAATGGTATCAAATCCAACTCCCCTTAAATCAAATTTTAATAAGAATTGCAAAGCTGCAGCAGAAAGTGTCGGGAATGTTTCGAAATATTTTTTATCGCCCCAGAATTTGCTCCAGCCTGTTTTAAATAAAACAAAAGCCGAATTGACCAGGTCTTTTTCAACCGGTAAAAGTAAGTCTGGTTCAATAAATTGTTGGTTTGGGTCTACTTTAATTATTAAGGCTTTTCCCTGAAAATAGGACACATTCAGGTCATCCAGCGCCTTTCCATTTTTAAGCATGTGCGCCGGTGCATCAATGTGTGTGCCCAAATGCGAATGAAAATGGAACCGCGTTTCGCGATAGCCGTTCTTTTCAACAGTTGCAATTTGCGTAAACTCAGGCTGCGCATCGCCCGGAAAAACCGGAGTCTCATTACTTAAAGCGTGCGACAAGTCGTAAATCATCTTTCGTATTTTTTAGGATAAGTGTATTTGGCATAAATAAGGTAACACGCCATAAAAATATTTACGATGTAGTTAAAATACAGCGGGAAATGGGCGATTCCTGTTTCCCAATCGCCAATAATAATATATACGAAAGTTAGTAGTTCGCCCAGCAGCCACATCCACAAAAATAGAATACTTAGGTCGTTAGCACTTTTGCTGCGGTAGGTTTTAATTACTTGTGGTAATCCGCAAATGGCAAATAAAATGTTGCCAACCCAGCCTATTGTTTCGTTAATCATGTTCAACGCAAAGATTAGCCATTCAGAATTTGGTTCAATTCGGGCACTGCCGCCTGAAGCTGATTGCTTGCATCTTTTACCATTTGAGGCACTTCATATAGGTTGCCGGCTTCGCATTCCAATTGAATTTTTTTAAGCAAAGTGCCGGTCTTCTCCATACCAAAAGTCATTGCCGACGATTTGGCGGTATGGGCTTCGCGGGCCAGCTTGTCCCATTGCTCCGAAGCCAAAAATGAACCCATGTTTGTTGTAAATTCATCAATTTGTTCCAGAAATATTTGTGCCAGTTCCTTTTTGAAAACCATATCTCCGGCTGAAAGTGTGTCGATTTGTGCCGTATTAATGTGTTGAAATGTAGTACTCATAGTTAAATATATGAGCAAGCAATTTAGCAAAATAATTGCGAAAGCTTTTTGTGCAATGGCTGATAAAATTCATATTTGTGAAGATTTTGAATACATAGTTTTGCGTTAACTATTTCTTATTTGAAGGTGGAGCCGGGCTCGGTTTACACAAGTGCCATTTACAATGAAATTAAAATTATGAAGACAACAGCATTTAATTCGATACACAAAGAGCTAAACGGTAAAATGGTTGAATTTGCCGGATATGAAATGCCAATAGAGTACTCCGGGATTAAGGATGAGCACATGACCGTACGCGAAGGTGTTGGGGTTTTTGATGTGTCGCATATGGGAGAGTTTTGGGTAAAAGGCCCAAAGGCACTGAGTCTGGTTGCAAAAATTACGTCAAACGACCCACGAATTTTAACACCAGGGCAGGCACAATACAGCTGTTTCCCGAACGGAAAAGGCGGTATTGTTGACGATTTGCTGGTGTATTGCTACGAACCCGAAAAATACATGTTGGTTGTTAATGCAGCCAATATTGAAAAAGACTGGAATTGGGTAGTACTTCAAAACGAAGGTATCGGTGCCGAAATAGAAAACGCATCGGATGCCATAAGTCAGTTGGCCATTCAAGGGCCAAAGGCAACCGAAGTATTGCAAAAACTTACCGATGTTGATCTTTCAGCCATTAAGTTTTACACTTTTGTTACCGATAAATTTGCCGGTGTTGATGAGGTAATTATTTCGGCGACCGGTTACACCGGGGCAGGTGGTTTCGAACTTTACTTCAGAAACGATGTGGCCGGAAAAATATGGAACGCCATTTTTGAAGCCGGCAAAGAGCAGGGTATAAAACCAATTGGATTGGCAGCCCGCGATACGCTGCGTTTAGAAATGGGGTACTGTTTGTACGGAAATGATATTGACGATACCACCTCGCCAATTGAAGCCGGTCTGGGCTGGATTACCAAGTTCAACAATGGCCGTGTTTTTATCGATCGCGAATTCTTAACCATGCAAAAAAACGAAGGCGTTACCCGAAGGCTACGCGGTTTTGTCTTAAACGGAAGGGGTATTCCTAGAAAAGGATACGAACTGGTAAACTCCGACGGTGAAAAAATTGGTGCCGTAACGTCCGGAACTATGTCGCCAGTATTAAACAAAGGAATTGGAATGGGCTATGTTGCCAAAGAATATTCGGCATTTGGAACCGAAGTGTTTGTGAAAATCAGAAATAAAATTATTCCGGCCGAAATTGTTAAGTTACCATTTATCTAACCAATAAAGCAAATTAAACTAAATGCGACCGCCTGTGTGTACAGGCGGTTTTTTTGTTTTCGTACCCCCCTAAACTTATGCTTAGAAAAAATGATTAAGAAGGGCACCGTGAGAATCCAATAAAATTACTGTAGATTTTTACTCCAAACTATTGGCAGAATTCGGTTCTATTTAAATTCTTTTTAAATATTACACCGAAAAAATCATTTATTGATTAAAATAGGGTATTGTTGATTGGAATAAGATATTTTTGTATGAAATAACAGATTGATACCGACAGCGTTAACAGAAGTAAGACAGTTAGAATGATATTCGTCAGCTGTTTTAATGTTGTTAATCAGTGTTTTAAAACTCATAAAAATAAATATAAACTTGATTTTTCTCATCGGCTAAACAATCACTATTGCTCTACTTTATAGTGGTGTTTAAAAGGTAAAAAATTTTAATTACTCACCTTAATTGTTGTATATATGAAAAAGCACAATTTTTACGCAGGACCTTCAATTCTGCCCGAATTTACAAAGGAAAAAACTGCTGAGGCTGCCATGAACTTTGCAGGTTCCGGACTTTCAGTAATGGAAGTTTCGCACCGTAGTAAAGAGTTTGTTGCCGTTATGGACGAAGCAGTTGCTCTAGTAAAAGAACTGCTTAAAGTACCTGAAGGGTATTCTGTTCTTTTCTTACAAGGTGGTGCCAGTACACAATTTTTAATGGCTCCATACAATTTAATGGACAAAAAAGCAGCATATTTAAATACAGGTGCCTGGTCGAAAAAAGCCATAAAAGAAGCCCATTTCTTTGGCGAAGTTGTTGAAGTAGCTTCATCGGCTGACACTATTTATAATTATATTCCAAAAGGTTACGAGGTACCATCAGATGTAAGTTATTTCCATTATACATCAAACAACACCATTTACGGAACACAAATTCCTACACCTGATGTTGACGTGCCTTTGGTAGCCGATATGTCGTCTGATATTTTTAGCCGCCCGATTGATGTTTCGAAATACGATTTGATTTATGCCGGAGCTCAAAAAAATCTGGGGCCATCAGGTGCAACCCTGGTAATTGTAAAAGACGCAGCTCTTGGTAAAGTTGAGCGTCCAATTCCTACCATGTTGGATTACAATACACATATTAAGGCGGGGTCGATGTTTAATACCCCATCAACACTTCCGGTTTTTGCCTGCCTGCAAACCTTAAAATGGTTAAAAGAAAACGGTGGAGTTGAAGCCATGGAGCAAAAAAACATTGAGAAAGCAAAAGTGCTTTACGATGAAATCGACCGGAATAAATTGTTCCAGTGCACGGTAACAGCTAAAGAAGATCGTTCGTTAATGAATGTAACTTTTATAATGACACCCGAGCATGCTGAATTGGAGAAGGAGTTTCTGGAGTTTGCCACAGCCAAAGGCATGTTGGGAATAAAAGGACACCGTTCGGTTGGAGGTTTCAGGGCCTCAATTTACAATGCAATGCCTGTAGAAAGTATACAGGCACTGGTTGATGCCATGCAGGAGTTTGAAAAAATGAAATAATCAAACAATAATCAAAAAAAATGCAGGGCAAATGTCCTGCATTTTTTTCACCCGGTTTTTCAAGTTGGCCTGGGTGAAACTAAATTTTATGAGTCATGAGGAAAATCTTAATTGCTACAGAAAAACCCTTTGCCCCGGTTGCTGTAAAAAAAATCAGTAAAATTTTTGATAAAGCAGGTTATCAACTTCAGTTGCTTGAAAAGTATACCGAAAAGCAAGACCTGTTGCAGGCCATTGCCAATGCTGAAGCAGCCATTATCCGAAGCGATAAATTTGACAAAGAGGTATTATCAGCGGCTAAAAACCTGAAAATTGTTGTGCGTGCAGGTGCCGGTTACGATAATGTTGATCTTGATGCAGCAACGGCGAACAACATTGTGGTAATGAACACTCCCGGGCAAAATGCCAATGCAGTGGCAGAACTTGCCATCGGTTTAGCCATAATGGGATTGCGCGAAATGTTCTCGGGAAAACCAGGAGGCGAAATGCGCGACCGAACCCTTGGTTTGCATGGCTTTGGTTACGTTGCCCGAAACGTATTTCGTATAGCACGTGCCATGGGAATGAAAGTAATTGTTTATACCCGTTACAGCAAAGGCGCGGCTGCAGCAATTGGACTAAAAGTTACCAAATCGCTGGAAGAACTTTACGAAAAAAGTGATATCGTTTCTATTCATGTTCCGGCACGTGGCGAACATTTAAAATCGGTTAGTGCCGAGGTGCTTTCGCATTTAAAAGATGGTAGCATTTTGGTAAATACCGCCCGAAAAGAAGTTATTAATGAACCGGATCTGGTAGCCTGCATGCAAGAAAAACCGGGAGTAAAATACATGTCGGACCTAACGCCCGATTGTGAAGCTGAATTTGAGGAAAAATTCCCCGGAAGATTCTTTTTTACACCCAAAAAAGCAGGTGCACAAACGGCCGAGGCGAACCTTAATGCCGGTCTGGCGGCTGCCCGGCAAATTGTCGAATTTTTTGAAAACGGCGACACGACGCACCAGGTGAATAAATGACTTGTTTTGTGGCACTTCGTGAATCCTGGTGCCTTCATTCTACAACTTTGTGGTTAAATTATAGGAACAGGATGATACGTTAACTCAAAGTTGCACAATGAATTATTTCTTAAAATAAATGTTACAAATAGGAACCGGATTTATATTTTTGGCAATCTAAAAATCTGGTTGTCTAAAATTTAAAATCAAAATAATGGCGATAATAAAACCATTTAAAGGACTTCGTCCACAAAAAGAAATTGTTGAAGAGCTGGCATGCCTTCCGTACGATGTGATGAATTCGGAAGAAGCAGCTGTAATGGCAAAAGGTAAAGAAAAATCTTTGTTGCGCATAACCAAAGCCGAAATTGAATGCCCTGAAGTTGACGACATTCATTCGGAAACTGTGTACAACAAAGCCGTTGAAAGCTTTAAGGCCTTTCAGGAAAAAGGCTGGCTACAGGAAGATGCCGAGGCGAAGTATTACATTTATGCACAAACCATGAATGGAATAACGCAATACGGAATTGTTGGTGCTGCTGCCTGTGCCGATTACGACAATGGCATAATTAAAAAACACGAACTTACCCGCCCTGAAAAGGAGGAAGACCGTATGGTGTTAACGCGTTATTTAAATGCCAACATCGAGCCGGTATTTTTTGCGTACAAAGCCGTGGCTGAAATTGATGCCATTGTGGAGAACATTGTAAAAAGCAAAGCTGCCGATTACGATTTTACCGCCGAAGATGGATTTGGCCATCATTTCTGGACCGTCGACGATGCCGAAACAAATGACAAACTAGAGCAGCTTTTTGAAGAAAAAGTACCGTTTACCTACGTAGCCGATGGTCATCACCGAACTGCTGCAGCAGCACGTATTGGCGCCGAAAAAACCGGGCAAAATCCAAATCATGCTGGCAACGAAGCCTATAATTATTTTATGGCCGTGCATTTTCCTGATAACCAATTGCAAATTATCGACTACAATCGCGTAGTTACCGATTTAAACGGCTTGTCGGAAATCGATTTTCTTGCAGAACTGTCGAAAGGTTTTGATGTGGAGAACATGGGAACTGAAATTTTTAAACCATCGGCATTGCACGAATTCAGTTTGTACCTGGCCGGTAGCTGGTATAAATTAACGGCTAAAGAAGGAACTTACGACGATTCAGACCCGATTGGAATTCTGGACGTTACCATTCTTTCTAACCAGGTGCTGGAGCCTATTCTGGATATTAAAGATTTGCGTACCTCGAAACGTATTGATTTTGTTGGTGGAATTCGAGGTTTGGCAGAATTGAAGCGTCGGGTTGATTCGGGCGAAATGAAAGCTGCTTTTGCGCTTTACCCGGTATCAATGCAACAACTGATAAACATTGCCGATAGCGGAAATATTATGCCGCCAAAAACCACCTGGTTCGAACCTAAATTGCGTTCGGGTTTGGTTATTCATAAACTGGATTAAACGCGAAAGGTCATCTGCTCACAACGAGTTCTTGCAAACTGTGAGCTGATGACTCAACAATATAATATCCCGGTTCGTTACTCAACAGATCGGGATTTTTTATGCCTGTCATTCTTCAAACACCAAAAAATCCCTAACTTCAAAAGCTAAATAAAACAATAATGGACATCGACAGCATAACTCTCTCCAGTATTTATAAAAAGCGAAAAAACGACCGCGATATTTTCCAGGAATTAATGCCCACCAAAGTAAAGGAAGTGCTTTTGGTAGCTACGCTATACGATTCATATTCGATTGTTAGGGAAGGGCAGTTCAGCGATAAAATTTTTGGCGAGTACCTGCAGTTAAACCTGTATGCTGCCCCACGCTTTACCAGTGTACATACCCAGGAAGAGGCATTGCTTATTCTGGAACATCGCGATTTCGACCTCATCATTGTAATGGCAGGTATGGATAAAGACACACCGGTAGCAACTGCCCATGCCATACGCAACGAGCGCCCACGGGTGCCGCTTTTGTTGCTGGTAAATAACAATGCCGATCTGCGTTTCTTTCAAACCGAGCGCAGAAGACTAAGTTTTATCGACCGTATTTTTGTGTGGAATGGCAATTCGAATGTGTTTATGGCCATGATTAAATACATTGAGGACAAAAGCAATGTGGCACGCGATACTCAAAATGGTAGCGTTCGGATAATCTTGCTGGTTGAAGACAGCATTCAATACTACTCGCGCTACCTGCCAATGCTTTACACCACGGTAATGACACAAACACAGGTGTTGGTTAACGAAGATGCAAAAGACGAACTGCACAAAATACTGCGTATGCGTGCCCGCCCAAAAGTAATACTGGTCGATAATTACGAAGAAGCCGTAAAGTTTATAAACAGTTACCGCCGCTACATGCTCTGTGTTATTTCGGATGTGAGATTTGAGCGGGGCGGGGTAGAGGATGAAGATGCGGGTATTGAATTGCTGAAATATACCCAAAGCACACGGAAATTTCCGATACCATTGCTGCTGCAATCGAGCGATATTTCAAATGCAAAACGCGCCAAAGAAGTAGGAGCTGATTTTATCAATAAAAACTCCGAAAGCCTGTCGATGGATATCTTTAATTTTTTGTACCGCCGTTTGGGCTTCGGAAATTTTGTTTTTAAAGGTACCGATGGTTTACCCATCACTCAGGCCCGAAACCTGGCTGAGTTCCAGGAGAAATTCAGAGATATCCCGGAGGGATCGTTGCAGTATCATGGCAGCCGTAATTCCTTTTCAACCTGGCTGATGGCACGTGGCGAAATTAATCTTGCCGAATTGCTGATGCCCATTCAGCTTTCCGACTTTAACTCGCCCGAAGAGCTGCGCCAGTTTTGTCTTAATAGTTTTAAAAAAATACGTTTCGAACGCCTGCGCGGTACCATCGTTAATTTCGACTCGGAATTTGTTTCATCAAGCCGTTTTATAGTGCGTATGGCAAAAGGATCGCTCGGAGGCAAGGGAAGAGGAATTGCTTTTATCTGCAATTTTATCGAAAACATCGATTTTTCAAAACTAATTCCCGAAATGAATATCCGTATTCCTTCCACATCTGTAATCGGAGCTTTGCAGTTCGATAAATTTGTGGAAATGAATAACCTTTACGACGATATTTATTCGTTAAACGATTACGATGCCATACGGAAACACTTTCTGGATTCGGAGTTCGACGATAAAATTAGGGGCCGGCTAATGGAGTACCTCCAAAAAATTAAACGTCCGTTGGCTGTGCGCTCGTCGGGATTGTTTGAAGACTCCTTGCTGCAACCCTTTTCAGGGGTTTATGCCACCTATCTTATCCCCAATAATCATCCCGATATTGAGGTGCGTTACCAACAGTTAGAAACGGCAATAAAGTTGGTGTACTCCAGTATTTTTACCGATTCGGCACAGGCTTATTTCGATGCGGTGAGCTACAAGATTGAAGAAGAAAAAATGGCGGTGGTTATCCAGGAAGTGATTGGCCACGAATACAATAATAAGTATTACCCCACACTCTCGGGGGTGGCGCAATCGTACAATTATTACCCTATTGCCTATATGGAACCCGACGATGGTTTTTCGGTAGCCGCAGTGGGGCTTGGCATGTATGTGGTGGGCGGTGAAAATGCCTTTCGGTTTTGCCCAAGATACCCCACAATTAATGCGGCAGCACTAAAAGACCAGATGCGCGATACCCAGCGGCAATTTTATGCCATCGACCTTTCAAACCCCAATATCGATATGCTTAGCGATGGCGAAAATGCGGCCATAAAAAAGTACCGGATAAAAGAAGCCGAAAAAGATGGTACGCTCGAACACTCGGCCTCCACTTATATTATTGAGAATGACGATCTTATTCCCGGAATTCATGGCCCGGGACCAAAAGTGGTTGATTTTGCCAATATATTAAAATACAATCATTTGCCACTGGCCGATGTGTTGCAACTCTTGCTAAAATTGTTTAAGGAGGCTATGGGCTCGCCGGTAGAAATTGAATACTCCATTGATTTGGAACCTGCCGAAAACGGCAAACCTACCCTTTACCTCTTGCAAATAAAACCCCTGATACGTACCGAAGCGCAGGTAGAAGTAGATATTGAAATGGTTGAAGAAGAAAGAGTGTTTATGTATGCCGAGCGCGGAATGGGTAACGGAAAAATGGAAAATATTCGAGATGTGGTTTATGTAGACCCCGATAAGTTTGATAAGCTGAAAACCAAACAAATGGCCCGCGAAATTAGCCAGTTAAACGACTGGTTTGATGAACAGGGCCGCGAATATATACTTATCGGCCCCGGGCGCTGGGGCTCGCGCGATCCTTTTACCGGAATTCCCGTGCTGTGGGCGCATATATCAAAAGCAAAAATTATTGTTGAAATGGGCTTGCCCGATTTTCCGCTCGATGCCTCGTTAGGATCGCACTTTTTTCATAACGTAACCTCAATGAATGTGGGCTACTTTTCGGTACCACATAACTCGCGCAAAACACGCCTTAAAATGGAGGCCCTGAAGCAACAAGAGGTACTGCGCGAAACCGAGTTTATAAAACATGTACAGTTTAATAAACCACTAACTGTTTTAATGAATGGAAGAGACCGGCGGGCATTGATTCATTGTTAACGTTGAGTGTATGCGTAGTGGCGGACTGCGGAGCTTCTCACTATCAAACCGAGATGGTGTTGATTCGAGCCACAAACCTTGATATTTACTACTTTCACCGCCATTACGTATGACACATTGTTACCTGCTGGCATTTATTTTTAGTTCATAATTTGTACTTCTTCCTCCAGCAGACTCTTTTTGAAGTACATCTTTTTTTATCAAGTCATTAATATCTCGAATTGCTGTGTCTTTCGAACATTTTGCAATTTTTGCCCATTTCATTGAAGTCAATTTACCTTCAAGTCCGTCAAGTAATTTATTTAATACTTTTTTCTGTCTTTCGTTAATAATTGTTTTTGAATGTTTGTTCCAAAAATCTGCTTTTAACAGAACTCTAGTTAGAATTTTATCCGTTGACTTTAAAGCATTAATTAAGCAGCTTAAAAACCATTTTATCCATTCGGTTATATCAAGACTCCCTTTTTGAGTTCTTTCAAGAATGTCATAGTATCCATTTCTTTCCACCCTAATCTGGGCAGACATACTATAAAATCGCTGGGTACTTTTATCAGATTGAGCTAACAACATATCAGTTAATGCTCTTGTAATTCTTCCATTCCCATCTTGAAATGGATGAATTGTAACAAACCAAAGATGTGCTATTGCAGCTTTAATAACTAAATCAATTTCGGTTTCTTCGTTAAACCATTTTAAAAAACGGTTCATTTCCATTTCGATTAAATTAGCGTCAGGAGCCTGAAAATGAACTTTTTCTCTTCCTGCTGCACCAGATACAACTTGCATTTGTCCAGATGTATCTTTTCTCCAATCTGCTACTATAATCTTGAATATTCCGCTTCTTCCCATCGGGAATAATGCTGCATGCCAATCAAAAAGTCTATCTTTTGTTAATGGTTTAAAACAATTATGAGTCGCATCAATCATCATCTCAACCATTCCGTCAACATTCCTGTCCGACATAATTGCACCTGCGAATTCCATTCCTAATCTTTGAGCAATTGATGAACGAACTTGCTCTGGATTTAAGAGTTCTCCTTCGATTTCTGCAGATTTTAATACATCTAAAGTCAGAGTTTCAAGTAACGCCTCGTCCCGTAATTCAAAGCCAAGAGATTCCATTTTTCCAATTAATCGTCCTTGCAGATTTCTCGCTTCACTTAGTAGGTTCACGAATTCATCACTACTCCAAGTAAAATCTGGCCAATTCTCTTTTTGATGTATATAATAATTCATTCGTCTTAAATTTTGCAACAAATATATGGCTTATTCGTTGCAATCGAAAATTATCGTTGCGATATTTGCATTGAATAAGGCCGTTTTTCGTTGCATAATGATCTTTCTCACCCAAATCATAGCGAAAGTAATTTTTGAATTCTCCAGTTTCAATTAATGACTTATCAATGTTTTGTTTGGCGATGCACTGTTTTTTTCATTTATTTTTTGTGTATCGTATTATTATTGAAGAGCCTCCACCTTTATTGTCAAAAACTGATTCAATTTCTCCCCAATTAAATTTTCTTTTATTGCCAATTTCTCTATCCAGCCATTCCCTATACTCCTTTTGCTTTATTTTTTCCTTTTCTGTTGAATAGTCCCACCAACTTTTATTTGTTTGGATTGGATTTTGGTCCACGATAAAACTAATTAACTGTATCGTGGAATTGAAAAATGAAAAAGTCATTACGAAATATTCATTCTCAATTTTTATGTTTTTTACCGTTATGCTTGTCCAACCATTTTGTAAGTCTTTTTCAACTTGAGATTCCCCTAAGTTTAGATTCTTTAATTCTAAAATTGTCAGGTCTGGATTGATTGAATGGTTTGAATCGATTGTTATATGGCCATTTTTTACGTCAATCATATTTAATTATTAATGCTACACAATGTGCCTGTTGCACAACTCACCATTTATTGTTAACAAATTTAGCATAATATCCGGGAGTAATGCACTATCTTTCATTAACTTGTAAATAAAAATGCAAGGAAAGAAAGTTTATTCAGAGAAACTGTTTTCAAACTTCCAACTATCGCAGCGGGTTCCCAAAACCAATTTTTACAGACGTTTAAAAGAAGTACTCAATTTATCTTTTTTGTATAATGAAACAAAAAAATATTATGGAAGCTGTGGACAAAAAAGTATAGACCCGGTTGTATTTTATAAAATATGCCTGGTTGGTTACCTTGAAAATATCATCAGCGACCGTAAACTTATTGAGCATTGTACCATGCGCCTTGATATCCTTTATTTTCTGGGCTTCGATATCGATGAAGAGCTGCCGTGGCACAGCACACTTAGCCGCACCCGGCAGTTGTTCCCTGAAAGTTTATTTGAAGAAGTATTTGAAAATGTATTGGCAATGTGTGTTGAAAAGGGAATGGTTTCCGGGCACACACAGGCCATCGATTCGGCACCGGTAAAGGCCAACGCAAGTATGGACAGCCTTGAGTTAAAAGTGCCAAAAGAGAAACTGGATGAATATATCCGTAAGGCTCGTTACCTGAGCCGTCCCGACCGCAAAGCAAAACACAACAAGGCCAGCAAAACCCAACAAACGGTTACTGCCAGCAACAGGGAACTAAAGGAACTGGAAAGCCGGACAAGAAACTGGCAAAAGACACAGGACCAACGCCCCGGGGCAGGCAATAAGGGGGCGAAATACACCAGCAACAAAACGCATTACAGCCCAAGCGACCCCGATGCCCGGATAAGCGTTAAACCGGGCAAAGCCAGAAAGCTAAACTATAACAGCAATATCTGTGTAGATACGGCCCATCATGTAATTACCGACATAAAAGCCTACCATGCCGACTTGAAAGACAGCCAGTACTTACAAGATGTTTGCCAACGGTTAAAACCAAGATTACAAAGCCAGGGTTTATTATGGAGTACAGTATTGGCCGATACCGGTTTTAGCAGTGGGGAGAATTATGCATACCTTGAAAAAACAAACCTGGTAAGTTACATTCCCCCGCACGGCACCTACAAAGGCGGGCCCGAAGGATTTACTTACATAGAGGATGGCGATTACTGGTTATGCCGGAACAACAAGAAAGTTACATTTAGGAAAATAACGGTTGAATATGGAAAGAACAATAACCGGAAGCGGCTTTACCTTACGCGTGCCAGCGACTGCAAAAACTGCCCTTACAAACCAGATTGCGCGGGCAAGGCACCAGAAAAGAGGATCGCAATTACGATATACAAAGAAGAATATGAACGGGCAATAAAACGGATAAAAAGCAAACGTGGGAAATACCTGAAAACAAAGCGGCAGAGCACCGTTGAACCGGTTCTTGGAACGCTTACCCAATTTCTGGGGCTGCGAAAGCTAAATACCCGCGGAATTGAAAATGCCAATAAATGCATGCACATGTCAGCAGTGGCCTATAATTGGATATGTAAATGTAACTCTGTCTGATTGATTTCTATTTTTCAAATTAAATTATTTTTTCAGTCACATCCAATTCGTAAAAGCTTTTTGAGGTAGATTTCGGGTTCTGTCAAGGGCGGCAAGGAACGAAGCCGTTTATAAACCCTTGACAGGTCCTGCAATCTGCCTTTCTTTGCTTTTTTGAGTTGGATAATTACAATTCTATTTTCATTCTATCTTCAAATTTTATACAAAGCTGCTGAATCGTTAGTCCCCAATTCTGAAGCGGCTGGGTCCATTTTTTTGAGATGTTTTCGGTAGCTAGGTAAATTAGTTTCAGTAAAGCCATGTCGGTTGGAAAAGCACCTTTTGTTTTGGTTACTTTCCTTATCTGGCGATGAAAACCTTCAACTGCGTTAGTCGTGTAAATCAGCTTTCGAATGTGGGTATCATAACCAAAATAAGTAGTCAGTTCCTCCCAGTTCTCGTTCCACGAACGGATTACTATTGGGTATTTTTTACCCCACACTTCCTCAAGATTCAGAAGTTCTGTTTCAGCCTGGCTTTTGGTTGGTGACTGATAAACCTTTTTCAAATCTTTCATAAACGGCTTCTGGTCTTTTGAAGCCACATACTTCAATGAGTTACGGATTTGATGAATCACAAATTTCTGAATCTCTGTTTCAGGAAAGATGCTTAAAATAGCCTCTGAAAACCCTCTCAGGTTATCGGTACAGGCAATCAAGATATCATTGACGCCACGGTTCTTTAAATCGGTTAAAACCGACAACCAAAAGTTGGCTCCTTCGCTTTCGGAGATGTACATGCCAATTAGCTCCTTGCGGCCTTCTTTGTTAATGGCTAGAATATTATAAACAGCACGGGAAACTACTTTCCCTCCGTCCCTGACTTTGTAATGCATTGCATCGAGCCAAACAATCGGATAAACTTCGTCCAGGGGCCTGTTTTGCCATTCCTTAACCTGTGGAATCACCCTGTCTGTAATTTCACTTAAAGTGGCTGCTGATACTTCTACATCATACATTTCCTGAATATGAATCGAGATGTCTCTTAAACTCATACCTCTTCCATAAAGTCCAATTATCTGGGGAGCAATATTGTCGGCTAATATGGTTTCTCGCTTCTTAACTATTTGAGGTTCGAAATTGCTGTGCCTGTCCTGAGGCGTTTCAATGCTAATTTCTCCTGAAGATGTTTTTAAGGTCTTGGTACCTTTTCCATTACGCTTGTTGCCAGAACTTCGTTCTTTTTCATCAAGATGGCTCTCCATCTCGGCCGATAAAGCGCTTTCTAAAAACTCTTTGATTATAGGAGCAAAAACTCCTCCTTCACCTGTTAACGATTTTCCGCTGCGTAATTGACTTAAAGCTAAGTCACGCATCGCAATATATTCTGGTGATTCTTTTTTCCTGTCTGTCATAAGTTGCAATATTAAATGTTTTAAACTTATAGACAGAGTTTATTTTACAGTCTC
>Ga0207830_100223_pt1 | contig 17984 bp, 8 predicted proteins | sample TtanPargueraPR_6_FD_187740 | JGI IMG/M metagenome (GOLD analysis project Ga0207830, IMG submission 187740) | Aerobic enrichment media microbial communities from Bioluminiscent Bay, La Parguera, Puerto Rico - Tt and E2 (3) (SPAdes) | ecosystem: Environmental > Aquatic > Marine > Unclassified ... | reverse complement strand
GACGACCGGGTGTGCGAGGGATCAACCATAATTCTGAATGGAGCTATTGGTGGATCAGCCATTTCGGCTACCTGGAGTACTTTGTCCGGACTGGGCTCCTTCTCCAATCCAACTGTTTTGAATGCGGTTTACACCCACGAACCGGGCTTTGCCGGAAAAGATACTTTGATTCTGACCACCAACGACCCATCAGGAAATAATTGTGGAGCGATTGCAGATACCATGATTTTAACCGTAGATACTACCATTGGGGTTTCGGTAGGCAACGACACCATGATATGCTCGGATGCCACTATAATGCTGGATGGTTGGGTGGAATCGGGAATCGGTACCTGGAGTACCAACGGAACAGGTTCGTTTAGCAATTTGAACGATGCCAATGCAGTTTATACTCCAAGCAACGGCGATATTTTTAACGAAACAGTTGTGCTAACCTTTACTACAGCTGATCCAACGGGTGATTGTGGCCCCGCTTCAGCATCAATGACGCTTACCATCAAAGAGGTGATAACCATAACAACACAACCCGTAAATACCGGAGTTTGTGCAACCGATACAGCCGAACTTTTTGTTCAGGCAGCAGGCGATAACCTAAGCTACCAGTGGTATTTTATCGATGGAACTGCGGTAAGCAACTCGGCAACTGTTAACGGTGCGCAATCAGCCACCTTGCAATTTACCAATGCCACATCGGCAAACATGAACGACTATTATGTGGTAATTACCAGCCCTACAGCCTGCGACACTTCCGTTTCCGATACCGTGTCGCTCAATGTTGACGAAGAAATTCAAGTGACTAACTCCTTTGTTTCCGATAGTATTTGCGCCGGTGAAAACCTGACCTTCTGGATTGAGGCTATCCCGGGTGGATCATTAGCTTATCAGTGGCGGAAAGATGGTGTAAACCTTGTTAATGGCGGAAATATTAGTGGTGTAAATTCCGATACCTTAACTATAAGTAATATTACCCTGGCCGATGCTGGTAATTATTCGGTTTATCTGTCGGGCCTCGCCGGATATACCTGCGACGATGCACAGTCGGCACCCGGTACCCTTGTTGTTATTGAAGATGCCGAATTGCTTCCGGCCAATCAAACAGAAACGTTCTGTCTGAATGTTCCGATTGATACTTTAGTTTATACGGTGAACGATGGCGTTTATGATGTGTCGGTAACTTCGGGCAGTTTACCCATTGGTTTAAGCGAATCTTTTGATGCAAGCAACAGACGTTACCTGATTTACGGAACACCAACGGTTGCCAATACCTATAATTTTACCTTAACAACCACCGGTTTCTGCGATCCGGCCAGTGCCACCGGAACCATTGTTATCAACGAAGAATTACTGGCACCACTTATTTCTGCCAGTCAGAATATTTGCTACAACGACTTCCCTGCTGCGCTTACCTTCTCAAGTTTGCCAAGTGGCGGAACAGGGCCTTACAATTACCAGTGGCAAGACAGTACCGATGGTGGTAACTGGGCAACGATAGCCGGCGCTACTGCCAATAACTACAGTCCGCCTCGTTTAACCGAAACAACCTATTACCGGGTGCTTACCTACGATATGGGCTTCCCTTCATGCGACAGTGTGATTAGTGCAGCCATTACTATAATTCCGGAAGATAATGTTGCGCCTACCTTTACGCCTCCAGCCGATTTTACTCAAACTGCCGATGCGGCCTGTAATGGAGCAACCGGTCCGGGTGTTGCCGGATACCCGCCAAGTGGTTTGTACAACGATAACTGTGCACCCGATACTTTCCTGATTAATCATACCACTTACTACGACCATGATACCCTGCCCGGTTTATGTGGAAGTAGCTATAGCTTTACCCGTACATGGGTAGTTACCGATGAGGCCGGCAATTTTACAGAAGACGATCAGTTGATTTACGTTGAAGACCTAAGTGCACCGGTATTTACCTGGTTACCTAACGACACAGCACTTAGCTGTGTGAGCGATACCACACCTGCCGCTTTGGGAGGTATGGCCACCGCAAACGATAATTGCGACAACAACGTTGCAATTAGTTATTACGATGTGGTTACCCAGGGGTCTTGCCCGGGAAGTTATACCGTTAACCGTTATTGGGTAGCTACCGATGCCTGTGCCAATGCCGACACCGTAATGAGAAGAATTACCGTGGTAGATAATGTAGACCCGGTGATTGTAAATAACGGCGATACAACAGTACTCTGTGTGGCAGATATACCGGCAGCAAGTACAGCCGGAATGGATTATTACGACGAGTGCAGCTCAACAACCATAGAGCTGGTTGACGAGATTGCCCACGATCTGGATAACGAAGCCGGTTATTGTCCGTTCCAGGTAGTGCGCACCTGGCGTGTGACTGATGAGTGTAACAACTTTATTGAATTTGAGCAAACCATTTATATTGTGCAGGATGCATCGTGTGGAGCCTGTTCGGAGTGTTTATACAACAACACCCTGCATGTTGCCGATTTCTTAAATAAACCCTACAAGGATACCACTTTTTACGATGTGGTAAAAAACGACAAGTGTTGTGGAGCCGAAAACGAACCGGGTGCACAAAACCTGTTCTGTGCGTCGTTTAAAGTGCGACTGGATGATGGGGCAATTGGTGTAGAAATTTTAATCGACCATGTAACACCTCCGGGACAGGACTGGCAGCTCGACTGTTCGGAAATTGATGGTGGCGATGTGGTTTGTTTGCCTTCCGGACGTTTCCACTTGTTTACTTTCTGTAAACATGCGCAGGCAAATCAGCCTCAGGATAATGATTACACATTTAGGCAGGTATACGGAGTTATTGCCAGTGGCGATATTGAAACCCGTGAGGAATGTGACGAAATTTTGAGTGTAACAGGTGATTTCTCTAACCCGCGTTGGACAAGTATTTATCCCGGTAACGTAGGCGATTACGACCACCTGTTGAGCAGTACAACCGATACCATTGTTCGTTTTAATGCTCCGCTTGATTTGGATACCGATCATATTCAGTACAAAGTTTGTGGCGATATTAGTGCAACACTTTGCGACAATTTATACGGCGGGGAGCTTTGCGATACTGTTGATGTTTTTATCCGCGAAGCCATTAATGTAGAACTAAATATTAATCCCGACCTTATTTGCGAAGATTATATTCCAACGGTATCACCAACCATTTACCCGGCCGGAGTTTACGATTTGGAATGGTATATCGGAGCCAATCCTTCGGGCACGCCGGTATCTACAGCTCCTTCGTATACACCGCTTACCGGTGGCTGGTATTCCATTGTGGTTATCGATAATACAACCGGATTGGGTTGTAACCGCGATACCTTTAGTTTCGAAATGATTTACGACCTTACCGGACCAACCATCAGGGATATTCCACCACCATTGGTGTTAGAATGTAATGCCACTGATTATGCCCAGCAAATTTCCGACTGGCTGAATATTCCAACCGCAGAATATGTAAACGAAGTAGGTGATACCATTGAGTTTACACCGGGTAACGATTATTACGATGGCCCCGGGGTTACCATGATTTGTGGCGATACCGTAATGGTAACCTTTAATGCTCAGGATCAGTGTTCGAATGATACCCTGGCCTATGGCTATATTTATGTAACCGATACCACGATGCCCGAAATTACTCCGGCAATCGATTCAACCATTCAATGTTCTACTACTGAACCCGATCAGGAACCGGGATATCTCTCGTGGCTGGCAAATCACGGAGGAGCTACCGCTACCGACCTTTGCGATCCTGATCTCGACTGGACAGCAGATACGGCTTCAACAACATGGGTAGGAACTGCGGCCAGCCTATCGCGAACAGTAACATTTACAGCTACCGATGACTGTGGAAACTCAGCATCAACTACTGCAACATTTACAGTTATCGACGACTTGCCTCCAACAATTGTTTGTCCGCCAAATGTACAGGATATCGCCGCTGCTAATTCTTGTTCAAAAGTACCTGGTTTGCTTGAAGATCCTACCTATGCCGATGATTGTTCTGTTCCGGTATTAACGTGGTCGTCAACCGGTGCTTTAGATAGTATTGGTGGAACAGGAACCGTTGCAAGTGTTGCATTTCCTGTGGGAACAACAATTGTAACCTACAGAGCAACTGATGATGCCGGCTTATTTGCCGAATGTTCATTTACCGTTACTATTGTGGATACCATACCTCCTGCAATCGATATTGATGATTGTTTTGATGTAATTGAAGCTGCCGCTCCAAATCTTTGTTCAAAAGTACCGGATAATCTGGTAGATCCGGATATCTCAGATAATTGTTGGCCTGTTGATTCACTCGATTTAACCTATGTAATTACCGGGGCTTTAGATTCTATTGGGGAAGGTGTTGTTACAAATATTGATTTCCCTGTTGGAACATCATATGTTACTTATAGGGTAACCGACCCGGATGGCTATTGGGATGAGTGTAACTTCTTTGTTCAGATTGTAGATACCATTCCGCCTAATATTGAGTGTGATGATGTTGACGATGTTGCCGAGACCCTGGCACTGGATAGCTGTTCAAAAACGCCAACGGCCTTGCCTGAACCAGGATATTTTGACAACTGTTGGGATTTCGATTCATTGACATTAACTTATACAATAACCGGAGCGACAACAGGTTCTGGTAATGGTTATGTTCCTGCCAATACTGTATTTGCAACCGGCGTTTCAACTGTGACCTACGTGGTTACAGACCCTGATAACAATAGTGATACCTGTTCGTTTACCGTAACCATCGAGAGTGTTACACCACCGGAATTGGATTGCGATGGGGTTTATGATGTTGCAGAGACCTTGTCGGCAGACAGTTGTTCGAAAATCACTGTTCTGCCACCGGCCCCCACCATTACTTTTACCTGTTGGGACGAGGATTCCCTGACCCTCTCTTATACCATAAGCGGGGCAACAACAGCTTCCGGCACGGGTTATGTACCGGTGGATTTCGAATTTAATCCCGGTGTTTCAACCGTAACCTACATCATTACCGACCCTGATGGCAACAGTGCCAGCTGTTCATTTACCGTAACCATCGAGAGTGTTACACCACCGGCATTGGATTGCGATGGTGTTTACGATGTAGCGGAGACCTTATCGGCAGACAGTTGTTCGAAAACTACTGTTCTGCCACCGGTTCCAACCATTACTTTTACCTGTTGGGACTTAGATTCGTTAACCCTGTCGTATACCATTACCGGGGCAACAACCGCTTCCGATACGGGTTACGTACCGACAGATTTCGAATTTAATCCCGGTGTTTCAACCGTAAACTACATTATTAGCGACCCTGATGGCAACAGTGCCAACTGTTCGTTTACGGTAACTATCGAAGAAGTTAAGCCTCCGGAAATAGATTGCGATGGTGTTTACGATGTAGCAGAGACTTTATCGGCAGATAGTTGTACGAAAACCACTGTTCTGCCACCGGCTCCTACCATTACCTATACTTGTTGGGACTTAGATTCGTTAACCCTGTCGTATGCCATTACCGGGGCAACAACCGCTTCCGATACGGGTTACATACCGGCAGATTTCGAATTTAATCCCGGCGTTTCAACCGTAACCTACATCATTAGCGACCCTGATGGCAACAGTGCCAACTGTTCGTTTACGGTAACTATCGAAGAAGTTAAGCCTCCGGAAATAAATTGTGATGGCGTTTACGATGTAGCGGAGACCTTATCGGCAGACAGTTGTTCGAAAACCACTGTTATGCCACCGGTTCCTACTATTACCTATACTTGTTGGGACTTAGATTCGTTAATCCTGTCGTATACCATAAGCGGGGCAACAACAGCATCCGATACGGGTTATGTACCGACAGATTTCGAATTTAATCCCGGCGTTTCAACCGTAACTTACATCATTAGCGACCCTGATGGCAATAGTGCCAACTGTTCGTTTACGGTAACCATCGAAAGTGTTAATCCTCCGGAGATAAATTGTAGTGGTGTTTTTGATGTAACCGAAACCTTATCAACCGACAGGTGTTCAAAAACCGCAGTTCTGCCACCGGTTCCCACTATAACGTTTACCTGTTGGGACGCAGATTCGTTAACCTTAAGCTATCTGATTGAATCGGAATTTGGCGACTGGGATACAACAGGAGTTGATATTATTCCGGCCGATATGGAGTTTCCGGTTGGAGTGAATACGGTTACGTATACCATTAGCGACCCTGATGGCCATTCGGTGAGTTGTTCATTTACTGTTACTATTTTACATGTTGACATACCATGGCAAGTGTACACCTGTCCGGTTAATCCTGCCAATGCTACTGTCGATTCCTTCTCGTGCGATGCCTGGATAGATATTCTTCCGCCAACCATTAACGATCACTGTTTAACGGCCAGTTATTCCATCAACCACGATAGTCCGTATGCTGCAACAACCGACTCAACCAATGCCAGCGGGAATTATCCAATTGGTGTGCATACTGTAACCTGGACCATCAGCGACAATTCAGGCAACGATACTACTTGTGTGCAAACCTTCGAAGTGTTCGATTTGGAACCTGAACTCGTATGTCCCGATGACACCGTTATTCAGGCAGACTTTGATAAGCCTTATGCTTCTGACATTGATATACCGCTTCCGTACTTCTGGGATAACTGCGACTCTACACTTACCTGGACCGTAAGTGGGGTAACTACACTGGCAGAACTTGAAAATGAGGAACTGGAACCCGGTATTAATGTGGTGCAATATCCCGACACCTTTAACCTGGGAACAACTACAATTTATTACACTTTTGAAGATGGGCACGGACACATTGTGGAATGTAGCCATGACATCACTGTACTTGGTGCTCCTGATATTGAATGTCCGCCGGATACGACTATTTATCTTGATGGCACCGAAAACAATTGTGAAGCGACTTTTGATCCCGGAGTTCCGGAATTAATTGAAGGTGTTCCTCCTATAACCTGGACGTTCACGATTGATTGGGCGGATGGAAGACCGGATTCTACAGGTAATTATATAAGCCCGTCACCAGGTGATGCGTTTCCAATGGGCGATATTAATTTCCCATTGGGAGTAACAACCATTTACTGGCGGGCCGAGAATCTTTCGGGTTACGATACCTGTTCGCACTGGATAGAGGTAATCGATACCATTCCGCCAACATTTACTGTTGAACCGTATGAAAACTGTGTAGATCCGTTGCATTGGGCTACATACAACGAATCGAATCCAAATCCGGTATTCAATCATGTTAATCCGAATATGGAAAAATACCCGGTAGACTATCGTACCATGTTTGCAGGAGATACTTTCCTTGATTTAACCTCGCTTGAAGATAATTGCTGCGATTCCATAGACATGGTTGACCGAATACATTGGTGTATTGCTTTTAGCGATACGCCTGATCCTGATAATGGAACTCCTGTTTCGCACGATACCATTTGTGGAACAGGACAACCTTCAATGTATACTGACCCGGTAACGGGCAACCCGGCGGATATTTATTTATGGGGCGATGGAGTTACTTTCCAGGAAGTTACCCATACCATTACTTACTGGGTTGAAGATTGCCAGAATCCGTCGAACCATACGGAAGAATATACTACAACAATTGTAATCACGCCAAGGCCGCAGGTAATTAAAGAAGATTATTAAAAAAATGAGTAGGATAAATAATATACAAATAATGCATCACTTGTCATCCCGGCGAGGAAACGTGGAGCGAGCTTTAACAGCAGAGCAGAGCAGCGCCAGCTTCTTTACTTCGTTTGGAATGAGAACAGGAATTCGGGGGAGCTTAACCCCCCGTTTCAACCGCACTCCGCTCAGCGGAGTTAGCGGCCTCAACTGTCCCCCTACGGGTAGGGGGACGAATGGAGCCGGAGACTTCGAAGAAGGCCTGGCGGAATTCGGGGGGTACAAAAATTCTGCATTTATTGAATATACTTTCACTGCTACCGGATTGTATCGCGTGGAAACTGAGGAAGAAAACCGAAATAGCTTGACCCCCCGTTTCAACCGCATTCCGCTCAGCGGAGTTAGCGGCCTCAACTGTCCCCCTACGGATAGGGGGACGAATGGAGCCGGAGACTTCGAAGAAGGCCTGGCGGAATTCGGGGGTACAGGATATAACTTTTCTATAATGGAAGCTGAATTGGAATACGGACATTTCTCCTCCTCTGAGGAGGAGTACGCAGCGAAGCTGTGGGAGGTGGTTGTAAGTGCGTCCAGTATACCACCCCACCGCTGTAAACGCGGTACCCCCCTGTTAAACCCCCTTTGTCAGCCAGTGCTCAATCCTTACGCCGACATTTCCCCCAAATGGGGGAAACAAAGCGGAAGAATTAATTTTATGGAGGGGAAATTTGCGCCGGTGGGTACAGGACATACCGCTTCTTTATTAACAATAAAAATGGATAACTCGCTCCGCTACAGGGGCCAAACAACAAATAAAAACGCCCATCTTTCTTGGTTAATAGAAATGGGCACAGGAGATTATAAATTATTCCCGTTCTTCCTGATTTCAAAACACGCATTGAAATGCGAAAAGTTCTCCCCCCTGGGGGAGATGTCCCGATTTATCGGGGCAGGGGGCAATGGGTTAGTAGCTAACATCAATAAAACGAGTGCCTATGAAACATGACTAAGGAGTTGAAATCTTTCTGCTGAATGGAGTAGGTGGAAAGTATGGTTCTGTAGGGCGACTGGTTTCCCGCCTATAGCGACGAGCAGTTGCCTGCGGCTAAAGAGAAAAGTGGTGTTTATTTTCTCTACAACAACAAGTATTTTTGACGATACAACAAATAAGCGCCACGTTCTCTTAGCCAACCATCTGTATGTAGGAAATCAGGGGAAGTGCCACCTGTGGCATGCCCCCTTGATTTAGCGAACCGAACCTTTTGGTTGTATGATGTTAATGAGCCCCTAACGATTTGACATTTTGAGAAGTTTCTTTTTTGCTGAAAGCCCTGCTTGGCAGGGAAACGAAGTAAAAGAGAGCGAAAACAACTAAGTAAAACCGAATGGACTGAAAAAGAAAAAACAGTCGATTCAAAAAAAAGTGAATTACGTTCTGAAGTTTATTGACAGGAGAATTGCCGGGAGCCTGAGAACCACCGGCCACAATTCTCCCCCTCGTGAGGGGGAGTACGCCGACCGAGCTATGCGAGCGTCGGTGGGAGGGGGTATACATGGCACACCACAATTCACCTGATATAAACCAAAGAACACTAAACATTAAAATTTTTAATTATGAAAAAGCAAATTTTATTTCTAACGTTTTTTGTCGCAGCTTTATTAGCTGGGACATCAGTTGCGTTTGGACAGGCTACAAATCCAAACGTAGATGCAAATGGCGACTACATTGATTTTCCAGAGAATCCTACTTGCATATCTGCAAAAACGTTGAGCTGTCTAAATGCAACTGGGGAATTAAATCCCTTACCAGGTGAGACTTATACTTATACTGTAAGAACAACTTCTGACGATGATGATGTTCGTTGGTATGTTATGAACAATTATTTCCTTGAACAGGCTGGACCTCCAATTGATAGTATTATTGAGTATAATGGGAATGTAATGGATCTAACTGAGGCGACATATCCGGCGACTCCAATTGCTGCTGGAGGACCATATGTTGATCCAGGAGATGGAACAGGACCTTATATTCTTAGAGTCGGACAAGTTGGAGGTGGCGGTAATACGGATTATAATGTAGCCCCAACCTCTGGAGATAATTCAGGTGTTAGTTTTGTAACAGGAAGCACAACTCAAGAACATTCAATCGATATCGCATGGAAATCATTTGATGGTTACCAACCACAAGAAGTTTTACTTGTTGCGATTGTAAATGATAATGCGGGATGTACCAATAATATTGAGGTTTATCGAATTGTTCCAGAGTTTCTTTTTACACTTGATTTAGCAGCGCTAAGTTCTTCTGGAGATAGTATTGGATCTCCAACAGATGGAAGCACTGCTGCAACAGAGTGTGTTTCTCCTATTGAGAGTGCCGAATATACATCAGCAGATAATACTCCTGGTAACGGAACTTTAACTGTTGATTATGGTGAAAACTGGGTGTTCTTTGTTGTAAACGCTGCAAACTTTGTTGATTCTTGGTTGCCAAGATTTCAAATCTCTCATGACTATGGTGGTACAGCAGGGTCTGTGTCCTATATTGATGAGGTTTCGTGGGCATATCAGAATGATGATTTTGCTTATACTGCTAATGCTATGACTGGTTCACAAACATGGCATAATGTAAGTTTTGGTTCTGGTGTTGATTGGACAAGTGATGATCCAGTTATCGCAGGAGGAGTTGATGGTACAGGAGCCCTCGTAAATGCGGTTGGTGATGGTATAGCATCAGGAGCCGGTGGAGAATGCATTATTGTTAGAGTAAAATTGGATTGGGGAACACAGGTTGAGAATGCTGAAGCGGATGTAACTCTGTCGTTTGCTGTTGATGGTGTTATGTTTGATCCAAATGAGACTGCTGCATCTCCACAAACTGATCAGTTTGATTTTGCTAATCAAACTCTTGCAGATCTTGGAGAGGATAATGATAACTTACCTGCTGGAGATCCAGATTGTGATCCAGACTTATTTGCGAACGATGTAATGGATTATACAGTAACACCAAGACCTCAAGTAATATCAAGTACAGGAACTACTCCTGAACCATTTGAAATGAACACTGGTGATAACCCTGATGGAGTTAGTGCTCCAACCAATCCTAACATTGGTGATAATAACTAACAGTTATGAATTTTGCTTTTTCATAACCTAAAGATACTGGCTTGTCGCGTTTCGCAGCTGCTTACGGGTGGCTGCGGAGCGGGCGGCTTTAGTAAGGACTAAAGGTTATGAGGAAGATTGGAAGCTTAGAATATTAGAATTAGAGCAAAAAAAGCTCAGTGGTCCTCTGTGCAGACCTCAGTGATCTCTCCCGAAGAATCGGGACAAGTTGTGTTTAAAAAGAATTAAACTACAGCGAACACAAAGAAGGCACAGATTTAGTGAAACTCGAATTTCGGGAGTGTTAACGAACCGGAAATTGTTAGTTGAACTAATCCCGATCGAGGCATCGGGAGTCGCAAAGAAGAAATTTAAAATAAACAACAATGTGAACGAATATTTACAAATAGGAAAAAGCAATGCACCGCCTGTGGCGAAGCACTTGCTAAAAATGCGCGACGGGCCTCGTGGCCGTGCACCGGCAACTCGGTTTGCTATGGGCTACGGGCTTGTCACGCTTAATCAAAAAACCTCTGTGCCCCTCTGTGGATTCTCAGTGAACTCCGTGGTTAAAGAAATATTAAACCACAGAGAACGTGGAGAAGACACAGAGAACGCAGCGGTTAATGCACCAAATCCAACAAAGACATTCCGCACGAACTGCATCCCGAAGGATCGGGACAAACTCGAAAATGGACGCTTGCAGGAGGAAAAGTCAGGATTGGAAGGGAGCAATGCTTTAATGCGTGAATGATTAAATGCTTAAATGGAGAAGAAACTTAGTGTCTTCGAGTCTTCGTGTTTAAAAAAGTTATACCAAAACGAAGCATGATTTAAGATTAATAATTACAGAATGGAAAAATCGAAACTGAGTGTAAACGAATTAGAAATTGTCCTTTATAAACAAAATGAGGAAGAATATATTTCGTTGACGGATATGGCAAAATATCGCGACTCAGAAAGAAGTGATTACATTATTCAAAACTGGATGCGAACCAGGAGTACTGTGGAGTTTTTGGGTTTATGGGAAGGCCTGAATAACCCGGAGTTTAATTCCATCGAATTCGATGGGTTTAGAATAGAGTCTGGTTCAAATAGTTTTGCGTTAACACCAAAAAAATGGATTTTGGCCACTAACGCCGTTGGAATTGTTTCAAAGTCGGGAAGATACGGAGGTACGTATGCACACAAGGATATTGCTTTTGAATTTGCATCATGGTTGAGTCCAACCTTTAAGTTGTATTTGATTACTGAATACCAGCGTTTAAAAGAAATTGAAACAAATCAATACAATTTGGAATGGAATGTAAAACGAATATTGAGTAAAACAAACTATCATATTCATACGGATGCTGTAAAGAACTATATTCTGCCGGAAAGAAATTACGAGAAAGATAAACAGTGGATACTTTATGCCGAAGAAGCTGATTTATTGAATGTGGCACTGTTTAATTGTACCGCAAAAGATTGGCGTATTGCGAATCCTGAATTGGCTAAAAAATCAATGAATATTCGAGACATCGCCAGTATCAATGAATTGGCGATACTGTCGAATCTGGAGACATTGAATGCGCAAATGATAAAAGAAAATATTGCTAAACAGAAAAGGTTTGAGAAATTGGCTGAAATAGCGAAATATCAATTGACAATACTGAATGATAAGGATTTTATGAAAGCTTTAAAAAAAATGAATGATAGAGTTTTTGTTGAAGAACAGAAAAGATTAAAGAATAATGATTAACGATTGATGATTGCAGAAGGATGAAGCGCAGACTTTCCCCTGTAGGAGTTAGGGGTAGCGCGTGGAGGAATGAATGTGAATGCTAAAATGCTGAAAAGAAGAAGAAAACTTAGCGTCTCAGCGGTGAAAAAAAGAAGTTCGTGAATGCGTGAATGATACAATGCTGAAATGCGTTAATGATTAAATGCTTAAATGGAGAAGAAACTTAGCGTCTCAGCGGTGAAAAAAAGACAATTTATCAATTTGACAATTTAACAGTTTAACAATTACCAAAAAAAGACAAACAAATAAAAGAATAAAGTTTACGGCCTGAGGATTTCAGCCAAATAACAATGGTACAACTGAAAAAACATATCATCCACTTTACCCTGGCAATAGTGCTGGCGGTGCTTGCTGTGGCCAATGCGGCTGCACAAATCACCATCGAGGAGTGCGATACTATGGAATTCAGTGTGGTCAGCCGTCCGGAAATTCCGGAAACACATTTTGTGTGGGGCATTTACAACAGTTCGCCAACGCCAACAGATGTGCTCGATCCGACAACGACACTCGATCCGGCTCTGTATTTCGTCGACGGACAATATGCCGGAAGTACAGTAAAAGTTACCGGTTTGGCTCCGGGTGTTTATTACGTTCGCATACATGTGTGGGACGAAGTTACCTGTACCGATAATATTGAAATGTATGTGCTGGAGGTATTGGAGAAACAGCTCGACTTTGAGCTGGTGGCCGATTCGGTGTGTATTGGTGAACCCACAACCGTACGAATTATTTTCTCGGGTGTTGGTCCGTATACCATACATTACACCATTGGCGATGCCGTTACGCCAAGTACCTATAACCTGAACGGCGATGTGATTGGCCCGGAAATAAGCATCCCGATTACCGATCCGTTACCGGTGGGCGAAACAACCTTCTGGGTACTGAAAATTGATGATGGTGTTTGTAAGTCGTACGAATATGCAATAGATGAACGACCGAGTACGGGTATTTTAATTTACCCAAAACCAGACCAGTCGCGGATTTACCTAAAAGACAATTAGCGATTGGAGGAAGAAAGAAGTAATTTAGAAACAAATAAACGCCGTGGACTCTGTGTTTAAAAAGAAAATAAACCACAGAGATACACAAAGAAGGCACGGAGAACCACAGATAAGAAATTAGAAAAATGAAACGAGCATATAAAAAGATTACACCCAGGAGTATAAATAAAATACAGCGAGTTCCATACTATACCTTTGAAAACAAACAATTTTAATAGTATGAAAGAGAACGACATATCGGGAAAAATAATAGGCTGTGCCATTGAGGTGCACAAGGCACTTGGTCCGGGGTTACTGGAAAGTGCTTACGAGGAATGTCTGTTCTATGAATTAAAGGAAGCCGGAATAAGGGTGGAGCGTCAGAAACCTTTGCCGGTGGTTTATAAAGAGGTGAAACTTGAAGCCGGATATAGAATTGATTTATTGGTAGAAGGAAAGGTTGTAGTGGAATTAAAAGCGGTAGAAGCTTTAAATGATGTCCATACCGCTCAGGTGCTTACTTACTTAAAATTATCCGGATGCAAACTTGGTTTGTTGATGAATTTTAATGTGACAAAATTAGTGGATGGAATAAGAAGGTATAAAAACGGATATTAAAACGCCGTGGCTCACTGTGAGAACGCCGTGAACTCTGTGTTTAAAAAGAAAATAAACCACAGAGAACGCAAAGAGGCACAGAGAAACACAAAGAATATACAAAAATGATAACGAACGACATATCCGGAAAAATAATAGGCTGTGCCATAGCTGTACCTAAGGTCCTTGGTCCGGGGTTACTGGAAAGTGCTTACGAGGAATGTCTGTTCTATGAATTAAAGGAAGCCGGAATAAGGGTGGAGCGTCAGAAACCTTTGCCGGTGGTTTATAAAGAAGTGAAACTTGAAACCGGATATTAAAACTCCGTGGCTCTCTGTGAGAACTCCGTGGACTCTGTGTTTAAAAAATAATAAACCACAAAGTTTCACAAAGCCACAAAGTAGAAAAAGGAATGAATAGGCAATACGCAAATAGCAATAGACAAAAGCTTAGCGTCTCAGCGGTGAAAAAAGGAAATTAACCGCAAAGTCGCAATAGAACAATAGCAAAACATAAATGAAAAAACTGATGTACATAGTAATCTTCCTGCTGATGGCGGCCAACGTGCTTGCCCAGGAGACCTATGTCATCGACTCGGTATGTGTTGGAGCCACCCGTACCTATCGCATCGACGGGGAAGAAGGCGATACCTACGAGTGGAACATTTACCGTTTGCCCGACTCCAGCTTGTATGCCAGCGAAGTACCTTACCTCGACTTTATGGACCTCGACCGCCCTGCTGTTGGCGATACCACCTACGGAAGCGAGATCGATCAGCTTTGGGACGATGAAGGCGAATTTGATGTTTGGGTATTGCACTGGTCGGTACACGGTTGCGATACCTTTGAAGTTGGTCGGGTAAAAGTATTTCCTACACCGGGCGCCATGGCCGGCCCCGATCAGGTGGTTTGTTCAATGGAAGATATTGTGCTGACGGCTGATACAGCCTGGAACCACAGCTCCTTGTTCTGGACCAGCACCGGCGACGGTACCTTTAGCGATTCAACAGCTTTGCATCCCACCTACTACCTTGGCCCAACTGACTCCCTGGCGGGTAGTGTACAACTTATTATCACGGCGTATGGTTTGGCCGATAACATCACCTGCGAACCTGCTATCGATACGGTAGAATACTTATTCAGTAATCCGGATATTGCCTTTGTAGTTACCGACCTCTTGTGTTATGGCGACAGCTCGGCTGCTATTAAAGCAAACATTACCGATGGTATTGCACCTTATAATTTTAGCTGGACAGGCCCCAATGGCTTAAGCGCAACAAGCGACAGCATTGGCGACCTGGGGGCAGGCATGTACTACCTGACCGTTACCGATGCCAATGGCTGTACCGATTTTGATTCGGTAGAGATTATTTCTCCTCCTGAAATACTGGTAGCCATCGACAGTACCAAAGACATCAGTTGTTACGGTGGCAGCGATGGTTTTATCTGGGCACACGGCAGCGGTGGAACCGGGGCACTTACTTTTGAATGGCTAGGGTACTCGGGCTATACAGCAACCGGCGATACCGTATACAACCTGCCTGCTGATACCTTCCTGTTAACCGTTACCGACGAGAATTTGTGTACGGTATTCGATACCGTTATTCTGACCGAACCGGAACCCATGCTGGCTGAAATCGACAGCGTAATCGGTATTTTGTGTTATGGCGATGAATCGGGAGCAGCGCATGTGGAAGTAAGCGGCGGAACACCTCCTTACGCTATCGTATGGAATACCACACCGGTACAGGATTCGGTATGGGCAAACAACCTGGGGCCGGGCGAATACATTGTTACCGTTACCGATGCCAATAACTGTAGCGCTGCCGATACCGTAATTATTGATGAACCGCTCGAGTTGCTGGTGAATATCGACAGTATAAAACATGTTAGTTGCTACGGTGGTTCCGACGGATTAATTTTTGCTTCGGCTAGCGGTGGCACCGATACCCTTACTTTCGAGTGGACCGGGTTCTCGGGCTATACAGCTACCGGCGATTCGGTGTTTAATTTACCTGCCGATACCTTCCTGCTTACCGTTACCGATGTAAACGGTTGTGTGGTTAACGATACGGTAGTGATTACCGAACCGGATCCGCTGATTGCCGATATCGACAGCATTATTGATATTCTTTGTTATGGCGATAGCTCGGGAGCAGCCCATGTAGCTGTAATTGGCGGAACAGCACCTTACCTTATCGAATGGAATACCATTCCGGTGCAGGATTCAGCGTGGGTACGAAATTTAGGCCCGGGAGAATATGTGGTTACCGTAACCGACGCTAATAATTGTACAGCCAGCGATACAGTTATCATTAACGAACCACTGGAATTGCTGGTTGATATCGATAGTGTTCACCACATCAGCTGTTATGGCGGAACTGATGGCTTTATATTATCGTCGGCCACCGGCGGAACAGGAGCCTTGTCATTTGAATGGGCCGGTTACAACACCGGAACCTACTCGGGCGACTCAGTGTATAATCTTCCTGCCGATACTTTCCTGCTAACCGTTACCGATGCCAATGGCTGTTTTGTTAACGATACGGTAATTATTGTAGAACCCGAACCACTTTATACGCTTATCGACAGCATAATAGATGTACAGTGTTACGAATATGATAATGGCGCAGCCCATGTGGCTGTATTTGGCGGAACAGCACCGTTTACCTACGAGTGGGATAACAACCCGGCAATGGATTCTGCCTGGGCGGTTAACCTGGCGCCCGGCCAGCACACGGTTATTATTACCGATGCCAATAATTGTTTAGCCTACGACACAGTAGACATTACCGAACCATTACCCATTGTATTGTCGGCCGACAGTATTGATGTGCGCTGTGGCGGCAAAAAACCGGGAGAGATTGATTTGCACGTTTCCGGAGGTACACCATTTGCCAATGCACCTTACTATTTATTTGAGTGGACCGACAGCACCGGAAATGTATTTGCCACTACCGAGGATGTGGATTCGCTGGCAGGCGACCAGCTGTATACCGTTTGGGTAACCGACTCGCTGGGCTGTACGGCCTTCCATCAGGTATATATCAATGAAATTAAAAATATCAGACTATCAGCAGTAGTGGATACTGCACAATGTTACGGCGATACCTGGAGTATTTATCTGACAGTGGAACGGGGGCGTAAACCTTATTCCTACCTCTGGACAGATACGCTCGGAAATGTTCTTTCTACTGATGAAGACCTGCCTAATGTAGGGCCCGGTATTTATTGGGTAACCGTAAACGATAAAGACTCTTGTGACGAATCGCTCCAGTTTGTGTTTGAGCCATTGGAAGAGTTGCTCGCAGACATTACGGCTGATGATTCCATTGCCTGTGAAAATGATGTGATTTTGCTGGCCGGTAATCCAAGCGGAGGAACAGGAGAACTGACTCACTTATGGACAGGTGCGGGAGCCGTTTATCTCGACAGAACAGATTCTTCCGATGTTATCTTTAGTGGAGCAGCAGCCGGAAATTATCAGTTGATTTATACGGTTATCGATGCCAATGCCTGTACCACAAGCGACTCCATAGAGCTGCGCATTGAGCCACCTATTCAGGATACCATATACGTAAGCCTGTGTGCCAACGAATTGCCATTCAACTGGCTGGGTAACTTCTACGATGCCGCCGGTCAATACATTGATACCATCCCGGGAGAAATTGGCGTAGGCTGTGATACCATTCGGATGCTCGACCTGTTTATCGAGCCAATGGAAGAAGATACCATTTACGTAAGCTTATGTGCCAACGAATTACCATTCACCTGGAACGGCAACTTCTACGATGCCGCCGGCCAATATATCGACACTATCCCCGGAGAAATCGGTGTAGGCTGTGATACCATCCGCATGCTCGACCTGTTTATTGAGCCGATGGAAGAAGATACCATTTACGTAAGCTTATGTGCCAACGAACTTCC
>Ga0207830_100209_pt1 | contig 19383 bp, 13 predicted proteins | sample TtanPargueraPR_6_FD_187740 | JGI IMG/M metagenome (GOLD analysis project Ga0207830, IMG submission 187740) | Aerobic enrichment media microbial communities from Bioluminiscent Bay, La Parguera, Puerto Rico - Tt and E2 (3) (SPAdes) | ecosystem: Environmental > Aquatic > Marine > Unclassified ... | reverse complement strand
CACCTATAACGGCTGGATTACCGAGGCGAGCCACCACTCCGATACCCAGGCCGGCTGGTTTTTCATGCGGCATGAAATCAAGGCCGAATCGATACCGTTCGGGCTGGACCAGTTCCGTGCCGCCTTTGAGCCGATTGCCCGCGAGTTCAACATGAACTGGCACATTGCTGATTCCGCGCGCCCCAAACGGGTTATCCTGATGTGCAGCAAGGAATCCCACTGCCTGGCCGATCTGTTGCACCGTTGGCACAGCAAAGAGCTCAACTGCGAGATCGTTGCGGTGATTTCCAACCACGATGATCTTCGCCGTATGGTGGAGTGGCACGAGATTCCTTACCACCATGTGCCGGTGAGCAAAGAGAACAAGGCTGAGGCCTTCGCCCATATCGACGAGCTGTTCCAGCAATACGATACCGACGTGGTGGTGCTGGCCCGTTACATGCAGATTCTGCCTGCCGAGCTGTGCGGAAAGTACTCCGGCAAGGTGATCAATATTCACCACAGTTTCCTGCCATCTTTCGCCGGTGCCCGTCCCTACCATCAGGCCTATAGCCGGGGTGTGAAGCTGATTGGTGCCACCTGCCACTATGTCACCGAGGATCTGGACGAGGGTCCGATCATCGAGCAGGACGTCATTCGGATCAGTCACAGCGACTCCATCGAAGACATGGTTCGCCTGGGTAAGGATGTGGAGAAAAATGTTCTGGCCCGGGGCCTGCGGTCCCACATTGAAGACCGCGTGATTACCTACGAAAACAAGACCGTGGTGTTTGATTAAGGCTTTACCACAGTTGCCCCCGGTGGGGGCGGTCTGTGGTATGCTTGGCGGCTTGTTGAAGAATAAAGACGGGGCCCGGAAACGGCCCCGGAACGACTTCCAGATAACGCAAAGGAACCTTTCTCGATGGGTGAGTTAGCCAAAGAGATCCTGCCGGTCAATATTGAAGACGAGTTGAAACAGTCCTACCTCGACTACGCCATGAGCGTTATCGTTGGCCGGGCATTACCCGATGTCCGGGACGGCCTGAAGCCGGTACACCGCCGGGTGCTGTTCGCCATGTCCGAGTTGGGTAACGACTGGAACAAGGCCTACAAGAAGTCCGCCCGTGTGGTGGGTGACGTTATCGGTAAATATCACCCCCACGGTGACTCTGCGGTATACGACACCATCGTTCGAATGGCCCAGCCATTCTCCCTGCGCTACCCGCTGGTAGACGGCCAGGGTAACTTCGGTTCCATCGACGGCGACAATGCCGCCGCCATGCGTTACACCGAAATCCGCATGGAGAAGATCGCCCATTCGCTGCTGGCGGATCTCGACAAGGAAACCGTCGATTACGTAGACAACTACGACGGCACCGAACGTATTCCGGAAGTCCTGCCGACCCGTGTGCCTAACCTGCTAGTGAACGGCTCCTCCGGTATTGCCGTGGGTATGGCGACCAATATTCCACCCCACAACCTGACGGAAGTGGTGAACGGCTGCCTGGCACTGATCGATAACCCGGATCTCACGGTCGATGAGCTGATGGAATTCATCCCGGGCCCGGACTTCCCCACCCAGGGCATCATCAATGGCCGTGCCGGTATCGTGGAAGCCTACCGCACAGGACGTGGCCGCATTTATATCCGTGCCCGCCACGAGATTGAGCAGGACAAGAAGACCGGCCGCGAATCCATCATCATCACCGAGCTGCCTTACCAACTGAACAAGGCCCGTCTGATCGAGAAGATCGCGGAACTGGTGAAGGAAAAGCGCCTGGAGGGTATCTCCGAGCTGCGTGATGAATCGAACAAGGAAGGTATCCGGGTTGTGATCGAATTGCGCCGGGGCGAGAACCCGGATGTGATCATCAACAATCTGTTCGCCCAGACTCAGCTGGAAACCGTGTTCGGTATCAACATGGTGGCGCTGATCAACGGCGAGCCCAAGACCCTGAACCTGAAAGAAATGCTCGATGCGTTTGTGCGTCATCGTCGGGAAGTGGTCACCCGCCGCACCATTTATGAGCTGCGCAAGGCTCGTGAGCGGGGCCATATTCTGGAAGGTCTCACCGTTGCCCTGGCCAACATTGATGAAATCATCGAGTTGATCAAACAGTCGCCCTCTGCTGCAGAAGCGAAAGAAAAGCTGATGGACAAGGGCTGGGCACCTGGCGACGTACTCGCCATGCTGGAGCGTGCCGGCGAGGATGCTTGTCGTCCGGACGACCTGCCCGAGATCTATGGCCTGCGAGACGGCCTGTACCACTTGTCGCCGGAGCAGGCCCAGGCGATTCTGGATCTGCGACTGCACCGCCTGACCGGTCTGGAAACCGAAAAGCTCCAGAACGAGTACAAGGAAATCCTGGAGAAGATTGCCGATCTGCTGGATATCCTGGGCGACCCCGAGCGTCTGATGCAGGTGATTCGTGACGAACTGGCAGAAATTGTCAGCCAGTATGGCGATGAGCGCCGTACCGAGATCACCAGCTCCCGTCGCGACCTGACCATCGCAGACCTGATCGACGAAGAAGATCTGGTGGTGACTATTTCCCACAGTGGCTATGCCAAGACCCAGGCCGTTGAGGATTACCAGGCCCAGCGCCGTGGTGGCCGGGGTAAAGCGGCAACGTCGATGAAGGACGAAGACTTTATCGAGAAGCTGCTGGTTGCGAATTCCCACGACACCATTCTGTGCTTCTCCAACAAGGGTAAGGTGTACTGGCTGCGGGTGTTCGAGATTCCCCGCGGCAGCCGTGGCTCCCGTGGTCGCCCCATGGTCAACATCCTGCCGCTGGACGAAGGAGAGCGCATTACTACCTTCCTGCCGGTACGTGATTACCCGGAAGACCAGTTTGTGCTGATGGCCACCTCGGCCGGTGTGGTCAAGAAGACACCGCTGCCGAACTTCTCGCGCCCACGCAGCAGTGGCCTGATTGCCTTGAATCTCGATGAGGGTGACACCCTGATTGGTGCCGCCATTACCGATGGTTCTGCCGAAGTGATGCTGTTCTCCAGTGCCGGTAAAGCGGTGCGCTTCCAGGAAGAGCAGGTTCGCCCGATGAGCAGGACGGCTCGTGGTGTCCGCGGTATCAAGATGCCGGAAGGCCACCATGTCGTGTCCCTGATCATTCCGCAGGAAGGCGGTGTGATTCTGACGGCCAGTGAGCATGGTTATGGCAAGCGCACGGCCATTGATGAATTCCCGGCCTACAGCCGTGGCAGCCAGGGCGTTATCGCCATGCAGTGCTCCGAGCGAAACGGTAATCTGGTGACTGCGCTGCAACTGTTTGATGGCGACCAGATGATGCTGATCTCCGACAAGGGCACACTGGTGCGTACCCGCACTGATGAGGTGTCGGTACTGAGCCGGAATACCCAGGGCGTGCGTCTGATCCGTCTGGCCCAGGAAGATGAGCGCCTGGTGGGTGTGGAGCGGATTGCAGAATCCGATGATGAAGAAGAAGTGGAAGGCGAGGAAACCGAAGAATGAGCAGGGCGTTCAATTTCTGTGCTGGTCCGGCCACCTTGCCGGAAGCTGTGCTGAAGCAGGCCCAGAGCGAAATGCTCGATTGGCGCGGCACCGGCATGTCGGTGATGGAGATGAGTCATCGCAGCGATGAGTTTGTTGCCATTGCAGAAGCGGCTGAGAAGGATCTCCGTGAATTGGCCGGTATTTCAGATGATTACGCCGTACTCTTCATGCAGGGTGGAGCTTCCAGTCAGTTCTCGACCATTCCGCTGAATCTGCTTGGTGACAAGGCCTCGGCCGATTATGTGAATACCGGCATCTGGTCGAAAAAGGCCATTGCCGAAGCCAAGCGCTACGGTAATGTGAATGTGGTTGCGAGCTCTGAAGACAGCGGGTTTACCACCATTCCGGATCAGTCCGCCTGGAACACCAGCGCCGATGCCGCTTACCTGCATTACACGCCGAACGAAACCATCGGTGGTCTGGAATACGATTTTATTCCGGACAGTGGCAATGTGCCGCTGGTGGCGGATATGTCTTCCACCATGCTGTCCCGGCCGCTGGATATCAGCAAATTCGGTCTGATCTATGCCGGCGCCCAGAAGAACATCGGCCCCTCGGGCCTGGTGGTGGTAATTATCCGTAAGGATCTCCTGGGTAAGGCCCGGAAAGAGACGCCGACCATGATGAACTATCAGGTCATCTCCGATAACGGCTCCATGTACAACACCCCGGCGACCTATTCCTGGTACCTGTCCGGGCTGGTGTTCAAGTGGCTGAAAGAGCAGGGTGGTGTTCAAGCCATGGGCGAGATGAACGCCCGGAAAGCAAAGAAGCTGTATGGTTTCATTGATGGCAACGATTTCTACGCCAACCCCATTGAACCACGCTTCCGCTCCTGGATGAACGTACCGTTCACTCTGGCCGATGATGCGCTTAATGCTGAATTTCTGAAAGGCGCTGAAGCCCGGCATCTGCTCAACCTGCAGGGCCACCGTTCGGTCGGTGGTATGCGTGCCAGCATCTACAACGCCATGCCGGAAGAAGGTGTCGACGCACTGATCGACTACATGGCGGAATTTGCGAAGGAGCGCGGCTGATCATGACGGATGAGAAGACCCGCCTGGGGGAATTAAGGGAGGAGATCGACGCCCTCGATCAGCAGATCATGGAGCTGATCAGTGCCCGGGCGAAATGTGCGCAGGAAGTGGCCCATGTCAAATTGGCGGCCAATCCCGGTGAGGATGTATTCTTTTACCGGCCTGAGCGCGAAGCTCAGGTGTTGCGCCGGATCAAGGAAAAGAATCCGGGGCCTTTGCCCGCTGAAGAGATGGCGCGGCTGTTCCGTGAGATCATGTCGGCTTGCCTGGCGCTGGAAAAGCCCATGCATATTGCCTTCCTGGGCCCGGTAGGCACCTTCACCCAGGCGGCGGCGCTCAAACACTTCGGCCACTCTGTCGTCAGCGTGCCGCTGCCTGCGATTGATGCGGTATTCCGCGAGGTAGAATCCGGTGCGGCGCATTACGGTGTGGTGCCGGTTGAGAATTCCACTGAGGGTATGATCAATCACACCCTCGATATGTTCATGTCTTCGCCGTTGAAAATCTGCGGTGAGGTGCAGCTTCGCATTCATCATCATCTGCTGGTATCGCCGAAGCACAAGGATGAGGAAATTACCCGCATCTATTCCCATCAACAGTCGTTCGCCCAGTGCCGGCAGTGGCTGGATACACATCGCTACGGTATTGAGCGTATTACCGTTTCCAGCAATGCCGAGGCGGCGCGCCGTGCGGCTGAAGAGCCGGGTGCGGCGGCGATTGCCGGAGATATGGCGGCGGAGCTGTACGGTCTGGAAAAGCTGGCTAACAGCATTGAGGATCGCCCGGACAATACCACCCGCTTCCTGATCATTGGGCGGGAGGAGGTGCCGGCCAGTGGCCAGGACAAGTCCTCGATTCTGGTCTCCATGCGCAACAAGCCGGGCGCTTTGTACCAGCTGCTTGAGCCGTTCCATCGTCACGGCATCAGTCTGACACGGATTGAAACGCGGCCTTCGCCCAGTGGCACCTGGGCTTATGTTTTCTACATTGATTTCGAAGGCCACATGCAGGATGACAGGATCAGCAAGGTACTGGCTGAAATTGATGAAGAAGCCGTGGAGCTGAAGCGCCTGGGGTCCTATCCCATCGGCGTACTTTGATTTCGAATGTCGATCCTGAGGAGAGTTCAATGTCAGTGGGTTACCAGAGTCTTGCGGTAAAAGGTGTTCAGGCTCTGTCTCCGTACCAGCCCGGAAAGCCGATTGAAGAGCTGGCCCGGGAGCTGGGATTGAAGCCGTCGGAGATCATCAAGCTGGCCAGCAATGAGAACCCGCTTGGGCCGAGTGAGAAAGCGTTATCGGCCGCCCGAAATGCCCTCGACGAAATGTGCCTGTACCCAGACGGCAATGGCTTTGATCTGAAGCAGGCTCTGGCCCGTCGCTTTGGCGTGGAAATGAGCCAGATCACCCTCGGGAATGGTTCCAACGATGTGCTGGAAGTCATTGCCCGGTGTTTCGCCGACTCTGATAGCGAAGTGGTGTTTTCCCAGTATGCCTTCGCAGTATACCCGCTGGTAACCCAGGCGATTGGCGCCCGAGGTGTGGCGGTGCCTGCAAAGGACTGGGGGCATGATCTGGATGCCATGGCCGATGCGGTGAGCGAGCGCACCAAGCTGGTGTTTGTTGCTAATCCGAATAATCCCACCGGTACCGTGCACACCGCCGATGCGATTGAAGCGTTTCTGGATCGTATCCCTGAACAGGTTCTGGTTGTGCTGGATGAAGCCTACTGCGAATACCTTGTTGGTGACGAGTACCCGGATGGTATTCGGCTGCTGGAAAAATACCCGAACCTGATTGTCTGCCGCACCTTTTCCAAGGCGTGGGGGCTTGCAGCCCTGCGAGTGGGCTACAGCATCAGTTCTCCGGCCATTGCTGACATCCTGAACCGGGTTCGCCAGCCATTCAATGTCGATACCGTTGCCCTGGCGGCGGCCACAGCTGTTCTTGAGGATGAAGCCTATCTGCAGAAATCCCGGGAGGTGAACGAAGCCGGCCTGCAACAACTGGCGGAAGGCTTCGATCGCATGGGGTTATCCTACATCCCTTCGGCGGGCAACTTCATTGCCGTGGAAGTGGGTGAGCCAGCTGCCGGTATCTATCAGGCCTTGTTGGCCCATGGCGTGATTGTTCGGCCCGTCGCTGGTTATGGTATGCCCCGGCATCTGCGTGTATCGGTCGGCCTTCCGCAAGAAAATGAACGTTTTCTCGATGCGCTGGCTGAGGCGTTGGCGTCAGCAGGGCTGGGGGCGTGAAGTGACAGTACCGAGTGCGCCTTTTCGTCGGGTTGCGGTTATCGGCCTGGGGCTGATAGGCGGTTCTCTGGCCAGCGCCATACGCACGCAACAGCTTGCGGGAATGGTGACCGGTTTTGATACCCGTCAGGATGAACTGGCTCTCGGCGTTGAACTGGGTGTAATAGACGAGGCTGCGGATTCCATCGAGCAGGCCGTAAAGGGCAGTGATCTGGTGGTGTTGGCCGTTCCGGTGCGGGCCACCCGTGCGGTGTTGGAACAAATCCGGCCCGTCATCGAAGAGGGCGCCATTCTTTCTGATGTGGGTAGCACTAAATCCAGTTTTGTTGCCGATGTGGAGGCGGTATTCGGAGAACTGCCACCCTGGGTGATACCGGGCCATCCCATCGCCGGTTCCGAGAAGAGCGGTATTCGTGCGGCCCGGCCCGATCTCTTTGCCAATCACAAGGTAATCCTGACGCCGGCGCAAAATGCCGATCAAGACGGCCTGAAGCGTTTGCGGACCGTCTGGGAAGGTGCCGGTGCGACCGTGCTTACCATGTCGGTGGGGTATCACGATGAGGTGCTCGCGGCCACCAGCCATTTACCCCATCTGATCGCTTTTTCGCTGGTAGACACTCTGGCGGGCGAAGATGAGAATATGGATATCTTCCGCTATGCCGCAGGTGGGTTCCGTGATTTTACCCGGATTGCCGCAAGCGATCCGGTGATGTGGCACGACATTTTTCTCTCCAACCGGGATGCCGTACTCCGGGTAATAGACCATTTTACCGAAGATCTGGATCAACTCCGCGCTGCCATTGCCTGTGGCGATGGTGCCACGTTGCTCAGGGTTTTCAGCCGTGCCAAGGCGGCGCGGGAACATTTTTCCAAAATGCTTTCAGGACAGGCGTACGTGACTAACAACTGCGATAAACAGGTGACTTTCCAAATGCAGCCGGGCGGCACCGTGAAAGGTGACATCCGGGTTCCGGGCGACAAATCCATGTCTCACCGTTCCATCATGCTCGGTGCCCTGGCTGAGGGGACAACCGAAGTGAAGGGCTTCCTGGAGGGGGAGGACAGTCTTGCCACCCTGCAGGCGTTCCGGGATATGGGCGTCACCATCGAAGGTCCGGATGACGGTTTTGTGCGCATTCACGGCGTCGGTATGAAAGGCCTGCAGGCGCCCCGTGGCCCGTTGTATCTGGGAAACTCGGGTACGGCCATGCGCCTGTTTGCCGGATTGCTGGCCGCTCAGCCCTTCGATTCTGAGCTCACGGGCGATGCCAGTTTGTCGAAGCGGCCTATGGGGCGCGTGGCAGATCCACTGCGTGCCATGGGAGCGGTCATCGACACCGGTGAGGGTGGTCGGCCGCCGTTGAAGATTCGGGGTGGACATGCACTCACGGGCATTCATTACGAAATGCCGGTGGCCAGTGCCCAGGTGAAATCCTGCCTGCTGCTGGCGGGACTCTACGCTGAGGGTGTTACCTCGGTGACCGAGCCGGCGCCAACCCGGGATCATACCGAGCGCATGCTGGAGGGTTTCGGTTACCACGTTCACCGCGACGGTGCGACTGCCAGTGTCACCGGTGGAGGCAAACTGTCTGCTTGCGCCATTGATGTGCCGGCTGATATTTCCTCGGCCGCGTTTTTCCTGGTGGCGGCCAGTATTGCCGAAGATTCTGACCTGACGCTTCGCCACGTTGGCATGAACCCCACCCGTGTAGGTGTAATCAATATCCTGAAACAGATGGGTGCCAACATTGAAGTGTTCAATGAGAAGGTCATCGGTGGAGAGCCGGTAGCCGATCTTCGGGTACAGTCAGCCCGTTTGAAGGGCATCGACATTCCGGAAGAGCAGGTGCCGCTGGCTATCGACGAGTTCCCGGTATTGTTTATCGCTGCAACTTGTGCCGAAGGGCGCACGGTATTGCGCGGCGCCGAGGAACTTCGGGTGAAAGAGAGTGATCGTATCCAGGTGATGGCGGACGGTCTCGCGGCTCTGGGTGTGGAGACCACCGTGACACCCGACGGCATCATTATAGATGGCGGCCAGGAAATAGGCGGCGGTACCGTGGAAAGCCATGGTGATCATCGCATTTCCATGTCGTTTGCGGTGGCATCATTGCGCGCAACCGGACCTATCCGGATCAACGATTGCGCCAACGTGGCTACATCGTTCCCGGGTTTTGTTGATCTGGCATTGCAGACAGGTATTCGAATTAACGCAGAAGGTAGTGATTGATGAGTAATAGCAAGGCACCGGTAATTACGGTTGACGGCCCTGGCGGTTCTGGCAAGGGTACCGTTACCCAGATGTTGGCCCGCAAACTGGGCTGGCATCTGCTCGACAGTGGTGCCTTGTATCGGCTGACGGCCCTGGCGGCTGCCCGCCAAGGGGTTGCGCTGGACGACGAGCCGGCACTGGTTCGGGTTGCCGCAGGGCTCGATGTTGCGTTCATGCCGACGCCTCCGGGTGAGCCTGCGAAGGTTCTGTTGGCCGGGGAAGATGTTACCTCCGAAATCCGCACCGAGACCTGCGGTGATAACGCGTCAAAAGTCGCCGTCATGCAACCGGTGCGCGATGCCTTGTTGCAGCGCCAGCGGGATTTCCGGGTGGCGCCCGGGCTGGTGGCCGATGGGCGCGATATGGGTACGGTGGTCTTTCCGGATGCACCGGTCAAAATCTTCCTGACCGCCAGTGCCGAGGAGCGGGCCCGCAGGCGCTACAATCAGTTGAAGGAAGCAGGTGTCGATGTTAACATTGACGCCCTTTTAGAGGAGATACGGGTACGTGACGAGCGGGATATGAACCGTTCTGCGGCCCCCCTCAAGCCTGCAGATGATGCGCAAGTCATTGATTCTACGGGTTTGAGTATCGAAGAGGTGTTAGACAGGTGTATGGCCGCAGCAGGTCAGGCCTGACTACACCTTTTTGTCGTTGAAATGCCGGAACAGCGTACTCTGCCAGCCGCTGGCTGATTCCGGACATCGTTAACAGACCGTGTTGCTGGTGACACGGAGCACACTTGCGTTGATCATATAGGGCACATAATGAGCGAGAGCTTTGCGGATCTTTTTGAAGAAAGTCTAAAAGAAATTGACATGCAACCGGGTTCCATCGTCCAGGGAACCGTAGTTGACGTCGACAACGACTGGGTCACCGTTAACGCCGGACTGAAGTCCGAAGGCGTTATCCCCGCCTCCCAGTTCCTGAACGAAAAAGGCGAGTTGGAAGTAGCTGTCGGCGATGTTGTCGATGTGGCTCTCGATGCAGTTGAAGACGGTTTCGGTGAAACCCGTCTGTCCCGTGAAAAGGCCAAGCGCGCTGAAGCGTGGAAGGTTCTCGAGAAGTCCTTCGAAGCTGAGGAAGTGGTCAAGGGTATTATCAATGGCAAGGTCAAAGGTGGTTTCACTGTTGATCTGGCCGGCATCCGTGCCTTCCTGCCGGGTTCCCTGGTAGACGTTCGTCCGGTTCGCGACACTGCGCACCTGGAGAACAAAGAGCTTGAATTCAAGGTTATCAAGCTGGACCAGAAGCGTAACAACGTGGTTGTTTCCCGCCGCGCCGTTCTGGAAGCTGAAAACAGCGAGCAGCGTGAAGCTCTGCTGGAAACCCTGACCGAAGGTCTGGAAATCAAGGGTATCGTCAAGAACCTGACCGACTACGGTGCATTCGTAGACCTGGGCGGTGTTGACGGCCTGCTGCACATCACTGATATGGCCTGGAAGCGCATCAAGCATCCGAGCGAAATCGTGAATGTGGGCGACGAAATCAATGTTAAAGTCCTGAAGTTTGACCGTGAGCGCAACCGTGTGTCTCTGGGTCTGAAGCAGCTGGGCGAAGATCCCTGGGTCGACATCAAAGGTCGTTACCCGGAAGGTTCCAAGGTTACTGCTCGCGTAACCAACCTGACCGACTACGGCTGCTTTGCCGAGCTGGAAGAGGGTGTTGAAGGTCTGGTCCACGTATCCGAAATGGATTGGACCAACAAGAACATCCATCCGTCCAAGGTTGTTCAGGTAGGTGACGAAGTAGAAGTGATGATCCTGGATATTGACGAAGAGCGTCGTCGTATCTCTCTGGGCATCAAGCAGTGCGTTGCCAACCCGTGGGAAGATTTCTCCAGCAACTTCAACAAGGGCGACCGTATCTCCGGCAAGATCAAGTCCATCACGGACTTCGGTATCTTCATCGGCCTGGACGGTGGCATCGATGGTCTGGTTCACCTGTCTGACATCAGCTGGAACGAGACTGGCGAAGAAGCCGTTCGCGAATACAAGAAGGGCGACGAAGTTGAAACCGTTATCCTGTCTGTTGATCCAGAGCGTGAGCGCATCTCCCTGGGCATCAAACAGCTGGAAAGCGATCCGTTTGCCGAGTTCGTTCAGCTGAACGACAAGGGCTCCATCGTTAAGGGCACCGTATCTGCGGTTGACGCCAAAGGCGCCACCATTGCCCTGAACGAAGAAGTTGAAGCGGTACTGAAAGCCTCTGAAATCAGCCGTGACCGCGTAGAAGACGCGCGTAACGTTCTGAAGGAAGGCGAAGAAGTTGAAGCGAAGATCATCAGCATCGATCGCAAAAACCGCGTGATCAACCTGTCTGTCAAGTCCAAAGACGTTGAGGACGACAAGCAGGCCCTGGAAAACGTACGCAGTAAGGCTGCAGAATCCTCAGGTGCCACCACTATCGGTGACCTGATCAAGGAGCAGATGCAGCAGCAGAACGCTAACAAGGACTAAGTTTCCGGTTGGTGTCAAAAAAACGGGCTCTAAGAGCCCGTTTTTTTTGTGTTTTTTTCTGGTTTGGCTAAACTAGAGGCATTGGGACCCGGTAATTTGCTGCGGAATAATAACGACAGAGGGAAAAGCCTCATGACGAAGTCCGAACTGGTTGAACTGATCGCTTCGAAGCAGACTCAGCTCTCCGTAAAGGATGTTGAGCTCGCGGTGAAAAGCATCATCGAGCATATGTCTCAGTCCCTTGCCGACGGCCAGCGAATTGAGATCCGTGGATTTGGCAGTTTTTCCCTGCATCATCGGGCTGCCCGCACCGGACGTAACCCGAAAACCGGAGACGCCGTGCAACTGCCAGCCAAGTTTGTGCCGCACTTCAAGCCCGGCAAAGAGCTGCGAGAGCAGGTCAACGACAGCATGAAAAAAGGTTTCTGAGGCCCCGAGAAGGCAATTAACACACGAAACCTCACATACCGGGCATCTGACCCGTTGGGAGCGCTTAAGACATGGCAGGACTGCGGAAGATCCTAATTACCTTGCTGGTTCTGGTTCTGATTCTTCTGGCGCTGGTGTTTTCCCTGAATAATCAGATGGCGGTCTCGCTCAACTTCCTGTTGTTCGAAACCCAGCCCCATGGCGTTGCTGTCTGGATCATCATGGCGTTTGTGATTGGTGCAATGGTTGGGGTGCTTGTGACTACCATGGCTACCGTCCGGACCTCTGTATCGCGCCGTCATCTGCAGAAGCGTCTTGAGCGGACAGAGCACGCACTCGAAAAATCCAGGGCACAAAACGACCGGGCACTTTGATGGACATGCTGTTTCAGTGGCTGCTTCTGACGGCGGCCGTTGCCGCTGGCTGGGCTGTGGGTCGATACGGAAACCGCTCTGGCCGCGCCTCCCGAGCCATTATGGACGAGGATTCCGTTCGGGACCGTCTGCAGTTTCTCTTTACCAACTACTCTGATCAGGCCGTCGAGAACTTCGTTCAATCCCTTGCCGTCAACAAAGACACCGTCAGCTTGCATCTCTCCATTGGCAGCCATTTCCGGAACAAGGGAGAGACAGACCGCGCCATTCTGATTCACCAGAATCTTCTTGCCAGGCCTGAGCTGCCGGCCCGTTATTCGCCCCAGGTTACCCAGGAACTGGCAATGGACTATCTGAATGCCGGATTGCTCGACCGGGCCGAAGCACTGTTTCACCAGTTGATGGGCGACCGCGAGTACGGGCGCCGCTCAGCCATTGCGTTGATTGAGCTCTATCAGCAGGAGAGAGAGTGGGAGAAAGCGGCCCAGGTGGCAAAAACCCTCACTCGTGGTGATGCGGATCCTGCTACCTTCAAAGCGCTGGCCTACATTACCTGCGAATTGTCTGATGGCGCCCTGAGCCGTAACGACGACCGCTGGACAGCACAGAAGCTGGCCAAAGAGGCGCTGGATTACGACCGCTCCTGTGTACGGGCAACCCTTTTACTGATGAAGCTTCAGATCCGGCAGGGGAATTTTCGGGAGGCGGCAAACCAGTCCCTGAAAATTTTCGACCAGAATCCGGAGTTCGGTCCGGAAGCGATAGACCGATTGATGAAGCTGGAGCGTGAGCATGGTGATGTTTCACGCCTTTATAAAAAGCTTCGTAAGCTCTATGAGCAGTATCCCAGTACCAGCCTGCTGCTGGCCCTGGTGGAGTCAGTTGAGCGTTCCTCCGGCCGGCCGGCGGCCATTGATCTACTGCGCATGGAGCTGGAGACCAGGCCCTCCGTGCGAGGGCTTTTGCGGTTGGTGGAGATGGCGGGCTATGAAAAAGGCATGACCACCGATGAAGGGCGCCTTGTCAGCAGAATAGGGCACCTGATTCTCGCCAACCGCCCGGTCTATCGTTGCGTAAGCTGCGGATTCTCCGGCCAACAGTTACACTGGCTGTGCCCAAGCTGCAAACAGTGGGAAACCGTGCGTCCCATTCAGGGCGTAGAGGCGGAATAACCTCGCTTTGACCCATCCCGATTACCTTTCTACCCAGGAACCTGAACGTGCAAAACCTGAACGACCCGAAAATCATCGTCGCGCTCGACTTTCCTTCCCAGAATCCCGCCTTGGCCCTGGCTGATCAGCTTGATCCGGCAAAATGCCGCCTGAAAGTGGGCAAGGAGCTGTTTACGCGCTCAGGCCCGGATCTGGTAAAAGCGCTCCAGAGTCGCGGGTTTGATATTTTCCTGGATCTGAAATTTCACGATATCCCTAATACCACCTCGGCCGCCGTGGCCGCAGCGGCGGAACTGGGCGTGTGGATGGTGAATGTGCATGCCTCAGGCGGCGAGAAGATGATGGTGGCCTGCCGTGAACGCCTGGAAGCGTTCGGCAATGACCGCCCGCTCCTGATCGCGGTTACCGTGTTGACCAGCATGTCTGACGAGGACCTTGCTGGTATCGGTATAACCAGTTCGGCAGAAGCCCATGTTTCCCGTCTGGCAACCCTGACCAAAAACAGCGGCCTGGACGGCGTGGTTTGCTCGGCTCAGGAAGCCCCGCGTCTGAAAGCGGAGCAGGGCAGTGACTTCCAACTGATCACGCCGGGAATTCGACCGCTGACCGCAGACAAAGGGGACCAGCAACGCATCATGACCCCGACCGATGCCCTTAAGGCTGGATCTGACTACCTGGTGATTGGTCGCCCGATTACCCAGGCGCCGGACCCCTTGGCTGCTTTGAAAGCTATCTATGCCGAGGTGGTTTCATCTTGATGTCTGGTTTGGGGTTAGTTATCGATTCCTAGCCTGCTAGTTTGGTGCGGGCGCCATGGATGGTGTTCCCTCTCGAAAACCGCTACGAGCACATCCATGTGCGCTTCTCTCCGGCCATCCATGGCCTCCGACATTTTCGGGAGCGACACCCGTCCGTGCCCGGCAGGCGATTATACGAATACGAGGTCTAACGAAAAAAGCCCGCTAATTCAGAGAACTAGCGGGCTTTCGAAATAGTGGCTCCCCGAGCTGGGCTCGAACCAGCGACAAACGGATTAACAGTCCGTTGCTCTACCAACTGAGCTATCGGGGAACGTCGTCGTGTGACGAGGCGCGTATATTATGTTGGCCATACCGCCCCGTCAACCCCTCAGCTTAAAATTTTAGCCAAGAGCCTTCTGCAAACGCTCGACAGCCTTCTGCAGGTTATCCATGCTGGTGGCAAAGCTCAGCCGCATGTGCCCCGGGCAGCCAAACGCAGAGCCCGGAACCAGAGCCACGCCGGCTTCGGTCAGCAGCTTCTCGGCGAATTCCACATCGGTGCTCACGCCGTCAGTGGCATCGATGGCACCCTGGAAACTCGGGAAGACATAAAACGTGCCGTCACCGTTCAGGCAGTCCACACCAGGCAGCTTGTTCAGGGCCGATACCAACCAGTCGTGACGTTCCTTGAAAGCCTTGACCATCTCGCCCACGCACGCCTGATCGCCGTCCAGAGCGGCTGTTGCGGCGGCCTGGGAGATAGAGCAGGGGTTCGAGGTGCTCTGAGACTGGATCTTCTTCATGGCACCGATGATTTTTGCCGGGCCAGCGGCATAGCCGATACGCCAGCCAGTCATGGAGTAGGCCTTGGAGACACCGTTCAGTACGAAGGTGCGGTCATACAGCTCCGGGCAAGCGTTCAGGATGTTGCAGAACGGCTTGCCAGTCCACAGGATCGGCTCGTACATATCGTCGGTGGCAATCATGATGTTCGGGTGCTTTTTAAGCACCTCACCGATGGCCTGCAGCTCTTCCATGGTGTAAGCCATGCCACTGGGGTTGGACGGGCTGTTGATCACGAACAGGCGGGTGCGCTCAGTAATGGCGTTTTCCAGCTGTTCCGGCGTGATCTTGAAGCGAGTCTCTGCGGTGGTTTCGATGATCACCGGTTTGCCTTCGGCCACCAGCACCATATCCGGGTAGGAAACCCAGTAGGGTGCGGGAATGATGGCCTCGTCGCCTTCATTCAGTGTCGCCAGGGCGAGGTTGAAAAAGCTCTGTTTGCCACCACTGCTTACCAGTATCTGGTTGGCTTCGTATTCCAGGCCGTTGTCCCGTTTGAACTTCGCAATAATCGCTTTCTTCAGCGCGGGCGTACCATCCACGGCGGTGTACTTGGTCTGGCCGTTGTTGATGGCGTCGATAGCCGCCTGTTTGATGTGATCGGGGGTGTCGAAGTCAGGCTCGCCAGCACCGAGGCCGATAATATCCTGGCCGGCCGCACGGAGTTCAGCGGCTTTATTGGTAACTGCGAGGGTGGGGGAAGGCTTGATCGCCTGTACTCGGCTGGAAAGTTGAAGGTCCAAACTTGAGCTCCTTAAAGCTGCGTCTTATTGGGCTGCGATCGGCCGGGCAACTGGAGCCAAAGTTACTGGCTGATTTTTCACCCAGCCGTCGATCGCACAGATGGTATCATGAAGCTGCCAGAACGCTAAATTTCTTGAGGATGCGACGCAAATATTCCGTCGTTTCCGGTGTCCGGAGGTTAAAACGCCAGATATGGCCAACAAAGCATCCAGTGCGAGGGAAGGGGCTTTTCGCGTCGATTCGCCCTACCAACCTGCAGGTGACCAGCCCAAAGCGATTGCGGGACTGGTTGACGGCATTGAATCCGGGCTTGCCCATCAAACCCTGCTCGGGGTAACCGGTTCTGGCAAGACTTTCACCATTGCCAATGTGGTTCAGCAGGTCCAGCGGCCAACCATCATCATGGCCCATAACAAGACCCTGGCGGCGCAGCTCTATGGCGAGTTCAAGGAGTTCTTCCCCGATAACGCAGTGGAGTACTTCGTCTCCTACTACGATTACTACCAGCCGGAGGCCTACGTACCGTCTTCCGATACCTTTATCGAAAAAGACGCCTCCATCAATGAGCACATTGAGCAGATGCGGCTGTCGGCCACCAAGGCTTTGCTGGAGCGCCCGGATGCCATCATTGTCGCGACGGTTTCTTCCATCTACGGTCTGGGTGATCCGCAATCCTATCTGAAAATGATGCTGCACCTGGACCGGGGTGACCAGATGGATCAACGGTATATCCTGCGGCGGCTGGCCGAACTGCAGTACACCCGCAATGACATCGAGTTCCATCGCGCCAATTATCGGGTGCGGGGCGATGTCATTGATGTCTTCCCGGCAGAATCCGAGAAGGAAGCCATTCGCATCGAACTGTTCGATGATGAAGTGGAGAACCTGAGCTATTTTGACCCGCTTACCGGAGAGGTGCTCAGGCGGGTGCCGCGCGTGACCATTTACCCGAAGTCCCACTATGTCACCCCCCGGCAGACCGTGCTGGATGCGGTCGAGCACATCAAGCAGGAGCTTGATGTTCGGCTGCAGCAGTTGAGGGATAACAACCGGCTGGTGGAAGCTCAGCGGCTGGAGGAGCGTACCCGCTACGACATCGAGATGATGCTGGAGCTCGGTTACTGCAATGGTATCGAGAACTACTCCCGCTATCTCTCCGGGCGGAATCCCGGTGAAGCGCCACCCACGCTGTTTGACTACCTGCCACCCAACGCTTTGCTGGTAGTGGACGAGTCCCACGTGACCATTCCGCAGATTGGCGCCATGTACAAAGGGGATCGGTCCCGTAAGGAAACCCTGGTGGAGTACGGTTTCCGTCTGCCATCAGCACTGGACAACCGCCCCATGCGGTTTGAGGAGTGGGAGCGAATTGCGCCCCAGATGATCTTTGTTTCGGCCACCCCGGGGAATTATGAGGCCGAGCATGCTGGCCAGGTGGTGGAGCAGGTGGTACGACCGACCGGGCTGCTGGACCCGGAGATTGAGGTTCGGCCCGCGTCTACCCAGGTGGATGATCTGCTGTCTGAGATTCACCAGCGCGTCGGGGTGAATGAGCGGGTGCTGGTCACAACGCTTACCAAGCGCATGGCCGAGGATCTGACCGACTTCCTGATGGAGCACGACATCCGAGTGCGTTATCTGCATTCAGATATCGATACCGTGGAGCGAGTTGAGATTATTCGGGATCTGCGGCGGGGTGAGTTCGATGTGCTGGTGGGCATTAACCTGCTCCGGGAGGGGCTGGATATGCCGGAGGTGTCACTGGTGGCAATACTGGATGCGGATAAAGAAGGCTTCCTGCGCTCAGAGCGTTCGCTCATACAGACCATTGGTCGGGCCGCCCGTAACGTGAACGGCAAGGCCATTCTGTATGGCGACAGGATCACCGGTTCCATGCAGCGCGCCATTGATGAGACCGAGCGTCGTCGTGCCAAGCAGATGGCACACAACGAGGAGCATGGTATTACCCCCACTGGTCTTAACAAGAAGATCGCGGATATTATGGAGGGTGCCGCGGGCGGCGGTGGTCGTGGCCGGCGCAAAGCGGAGCGTCCCGGGCAGAAGGCTGCTGAAGAAGCCGAGGATTATCGCGTAAAGGTAGGCAATCGCTCGCCGGAAGATGTCCTCAAGGAAGTGGCGAAACTGGAAGACGAGATGTACAAAGCCGCCGCGGATCTGGATTTCGAGACCGCGGCGCGCCTGCGGGATCAGATTTCGGAACTGAAGGAAGCGGCCCTGCGGACCGGCTGATCAGTGGCGTTTGGGGCCGACAATCACTGCCGCCTGCAGGGGCTGGTTGCGGCCATAGCGCGACATCTTGTCGAATACCCGTCGGTCGATGGGCAGGTATTGCTTGTCGGCCACGGTTTCCCCTTCCTCGGTATCGATTTCCGGGTCATGCAGGTACACGAAATCCTCGTCGATGGCACATACGGTTACCCAGTGCGGCACCCGGCTCCGGTTCAGTTGCCAGGTGCTGATCAGGATGACAGGGATGCGCCCGTCATGCAGGGCCTTCTCCATTGCCTCCAGGGTTAGCGGGTCGTGATGCAGCTGGATTTCAGTCTGCCCGATATCGTGCAGGAACCCCTCGTGCACCAGTTCCAGTACCCGCTTTTTATCTTCGTTGCGGACCGTATCTTTGAACAGCGCGCCTTCCTGGCTGATCCAGGCACTGGCCTCGAAGCCCCGGTGCCAGGCAGATAGCGCAAGCCCATGGGGGCCACAACCGCCATGCCCGGCCAGCATGAAGATGGTGGTGGCTTCACGCCAGATTTTCAGCTCCTCCAGCGTGCTTACTGGTTGCTGTTCGTCAAGGGCCGCCATCGCCATGATTAATGCAGACGGACCGCAGGTGAACTCGGTGGTCTGGGGGTAATAGGGCACCGGAAGAAATTCGCGAGAGGGCTCGTAGTAGAGAATCCGTCGCTCGAACCGCAAGGCATCGCCGTGATCTTCGTAGTAGTCCCGGTAGGTGCCAAACTGCCGATATCCCAGCCGACGATACAGGGAAATGGCCCCGGTGTTGTCTTCACGCACTTCCAGCCGCATGATGATGCGATCAGCCTCAACCGCTTCCTTCTCCGCCTCACGGACCAGTCTTTCACCCACACCGCGGCCGCGGGCAACGGGTGAGACTGCAATCGAGTAAATCCGAGCCAGCCGGGTGGCTGCATTCATCAGCACCAGGCAGTAGCCCACTAGTTCGCCGTTCAATTCGGCGATAACCAGTCGGTCCCTGGGCATCTCCAGAAAGCGGCGGAAGCTGCGCCGGGATATTCTGTCCTCGGTAAAACAGCGGTTCTCCAGCTGAACGAGGGCATCCAGATCACTGGCATGGGCTTGGCGGAGCATTACATCGGTCATGGTCTGGTAAACCCGGTCAACGAGAAAAAGGTAGCGCCTGGCGGGCACGCTCATTGCCGCTATTATGGTAGACAGATGCCATCCCGTCATAGCAGCGGATGATGCGTAAAAGCACGCATCTTCAGGCGATTGTCTGGCAAGGTGATGGGGCGTATTGTTGCCGGAATTATCAGGCT
>Ga0207830_100205_pt1 | contig 20155 bp, 20 predicted proteins | sample TtanPargueraPR_6_FD_187740 | JGI IMG/M metagenome (GOLD analysis project Ga0207830, IMG submission 187740) | Aerobic enrichment media microbial communities from Bioluminiscent Bay, La Parguera, Puerto Rico - Tt and E2 (3) (SPAdes) | ecosystem: Environmental > Aquatic > Marine > Unclassified ... | reverse complement strand
CTACCCCATTTAAACGCCGTTCTCAACTTTTTTCTTATGCTTTGGCAGTATCAGAAGAAAATGCTTCGGGCGGGAAAATAGTGGCTGCCCCAACATGCGGAGCCTGCGGAGTTATGCCGGCTGTTTTGGTAAATGCTAAAAAAGTATACGATTCGAGTAAAACTTCGATATTAAGAGCATTGGCAACTGCAGGTTTAATAGGAAACATTGTTAAAAAAAATGCTTCCATTTCAGGTGCGGAAGTAGGTTGTCAGGGAGAGGTAGGAACTGCTTGTGCCATGGCCTCTGCTGCCGGGACTCAATTAATGGGCGGTACAATTTACCAAATTGAATACGCTGCCGAAATGGGACTGGAACATCACCTGGGTTTAACCTGTGACCCGGTTGCCGGTTTGGTTCAAATTCCATGTATCGAAAGAAATGCATTTGCCGCTGAAAGAGCGGTTGCACACACTACGTTTGCAATAATAAGCGACGGAAGACACAGGATAAGTTTTGATGAAGTTGTTGAAACCATGTACAAAACGGGAATCGACCTGCAAAGTCAATACCGCGAAACTTCAATGGGTGGATTGGCAAAACATAAAGCCTTACCGAAATCCTGAATTAATTTAACCACTCAGGTTTATCCTTCATAGAGAAATCAATATTTACCACATCCCCGTTTTTCCATTTCCTTACAATTTGACTATATTCTCCGGGAGTGGCGACATACTTAACTCCTTTTTCAATGATAGTTACATTTTTTGCCCATTCAGGAATACGAATAAACAGTTCGATATATCTCTTTTCTTCCATTTTGAATTCTATTTGAATTTGCCCTGCCTGGGGATAATCCGTATTCTGTGTAATTTCTACCATACCTTTTAAAGTATGGTTGTATTTTATTGTTGAGTTGACAAACAAATTCACGCAAATATGATCAACATTTTTTGTAAATATCCATGGAGTAATCCATTCCTCAATTCTTTTTAATTCATTACCGGAATACATTTCTGAACTTTTAAACAAAGTGGCTTCGAGTTCACTTGCATAAATGCTTTCTCCTGTTATTTCCAACAAAAATCCTGTAATTTCTATCCATTTCCCGACATCTTCAAAACCAAAGCTTAAGTTTTGTACTTTAAGCTTTTGCCATTCATTTTCAGCAGTTTTAATGTTGAAATTTTCATCTTTGCTATCATAATATCGTTTTAGTAAAAGTAAATTATTCAATGCGCTATTTTCTTGTTGAAAGTTTACTGAATCTTTTTCTATTTGAATAACATCTGCATAAATTGATTGAGTTAAAGAAACCTGTTCTAATTCGACCTTTTGAAACTTTTTAGGTGGAAATTGAATTGCAGGATTACATGAAATCATAAAAAGTACTGAAAAGGAAAACAGCAAAAGATTTTTAGTCGACATAATTCTATTTTGAATTTAATTAGAATAACAGTAATTATATAAAGCGGTTCAAATAATTGTCTCAAAATTCGTATCAACATTTTATCACAAAAATGACATTACTAAAGTTTTCCTGTATTGCTTTAAAATTCAAAAGAATAATTCCATATATTTGCAAATACAACGAAAAGATTACTACAATGAAAATTACAAGTATATTTATTACCGCCGTCAATCTGCCGTTCTAGAGCAGTAAAGAGAGTTTTCAAGTAGTTATTCATTTTCAAATTCATAATTCATGTCTGACAAAAAATCGAAAGATTTGTCATTAAATCTTAAAGAGATTAATCTTAAATCGCTCTGGCAGGATGTAAAAGAAGCCATAGGAGGAACAGAAAGAGATTTTACAGAAACCAGCCTGGGAAAAGCCATTTTTATACTGGCAGTGCCAATGGTTCTTGAAATGATAATGGAATCTGTATTTGCTGTTGTCGATATTTTCTTTGTATCAAAACTAGGTGCAGATGCTGTTGCAACAGTGGGAATTACCGAATCAACCATGACCATAGTTTATGCCATAGGGGTTGGATTGGCAGTGGCAACCACAGCCCTTGTTTCCCGCCGAATTGGAGAAAAAAAGAAAAAGGAAGCGGGAGAAGTTGCTTTTCAGGCATTAGTTATTGGAGTGGTAATTTCAGTTGTCATAGCTGTCGTGGGAATTATATACGCCAAACCCTTTCTTAAAATTATGGGTGCCACAGATAAAATGGCTGAAGAAGGTTATATGTTTCCGGCCATTATGTTTGGAGGAAACGTTGTAATAATGCTTCTCTTTATAATTAATGCTGTATTCCGAAGCTCGGGAGATGCAGCCATTTCAATGCGGGTAATGTGGTTTGCCAACATCATTAATATTATCCTCGACCCCCTGTTAATTTTTGGGTACGGGCCATTTCCTGAAATGGGTTTAAAAGGGGCAGCGGTGGCAACAACAACCGGACGTGGATTAGCTGTTGTTTACCAGTTCTATTTGTTATCAAGTGGAAAATACAGGATTCAGCTATTTCTCGAAAATATCAGAATCAAACTCAATATTATCTGGGAGTTATTAAAGATTTCGGGAGGAGGAATCATGCAAAACTTAATTGCTACTTCAAGCTGGATTTTGCTGGTTCGTATTATCGCTGTTTCAGGCCCGGATGCCATTGCCGGTTATACCATTGCAATCAGAATTGTATTGTTTCTGTTACTTCCTGCGTGGGGATTAAGTAATGCCGCTGCTACACTGGTAGGACAAAACCTGGGAGCTAAACGTCCCGACAGGGCTGAAAAGTCGGTTTGGATTACAGCTTATGTTAACATGGCATTTATGGGATTAATGGGAGCATTACTGGCTATCTTTCCTGAATTCTGGATAAAAATTTTTATTGCAGAAGAAACAGTAGTTTATAATGGAATTACAGCCCTTAGAATTCTTAGTTTTGGTTTCATTTTTTATGGCCTGGCCATGGTTTTAGTGCAGGGATTTAATGGTAGCGGAGATACTGCAACACCCACAAAAATGAATCTTATAACTTTTTGGGTTCTGGAAATCCCACTCGCTTATTTTCTTGCCATAATGCTAAATAAAGGATTAACCGGAGCAAGTATTTCGGTTGTTCTTGCGGAAAGTTTTTTAGCAATGTTTGCACTCTATTTGTTTAGAAAAGGAAAATGGAAGTTGAGGGAAGTCTGAGAAAGTCGGAAGTCGAAAACCGAAGTTTGAATAAGTCAAACATTTTTGTGTATTGAACAAAACTATTGTTTAATTCCTTATTATTCAAAACATTAATCTTATAAACTAATACCAATGAAAAAAATAGGAATTGAAATCAAGTGGGGAATCTTATTCGCAGTTATTCAGTTGTTATGGATGTTAGGCGAAAGACTTGCAGGTTTACACGACGAAAACATTGCAATGCATGCCTGGGTTACCAACTTTTTCGCAATTGTAGCCATTGCGGTATATGTAGTGGCATTAATAGATAAAAGGAAAAATGGTTTTGGAGGAAAAATGACCTGGAAACAGGGTTTTATTTCGGGATTGATTATAACAGCAGTCATAACAATTCTTACTCCTTTAACCCAATATATTACCAGCACTGTGATTTCTCCCGATCATTTTGAAAACATGATTAATTATACAGTTGAAAACGGAATAAAATCGAGAGAAGAAGCAGAGGCTTATTTCAATTTGAAAAGTTATATGATTCAAAGTATAATTTTTGCACCTGTTGTTGGAGTAGTTACATCTGCCATTGTAGCCATATTTGTGAAAAAGAAGTAATCGTAACATAATCATTTTGCACGTACATTAAGTATTTTGAAATTGCCGTAAAAAAATTGTAAGGAACCTCAAATAAGTGTTGAGTATTGAGTACTGCATAATGAGAATATAGATACTCTATGCTTATGTTTCTGTACTCCTACAAATTGAGCAATAAGCACAATTGTATTTAACAGGCTAACAAATAAGATGTTAACTAAATAATCGAAAATAATTATGAAACGTTTTAAAACTGTAGATGAGTTTATTTTAAACACAAATTCGGGAAAAGATATCCTGATTACATTAAGGGATATCATAAAATCTACAGAACTTGAAGAAACCATAAAGTGGGGTGCACCCTGTTATACTTTTAATGGAAAAAATGTTGTAGGATTAGGTTCGTTTAAGAGCTATGTTGGTTTATGGTTTTTTCAGGGTGGCTTGCTAAAAGATACGAAAGGGGTTTTGATTAATGCCCAGGAAGACAAAACCAAAGCAATGCGACAATGGCGTTTCAACTCGGTTGAAGAAATTGATGAAAAGGTGTTAAAAGAATATATTGCCGAGTCCATTGAGAATGTAAAACAGAAAAAAGAGATAAAACCAGACAGAAGTAAACCGCTTCTCATTCCCGAAGAATTAAAAGCTGAATTTGAAACCAATCCTGAATTGAAAATGGCATTCAATAATTTTTCGAAAGGAAAACAAAGAGAATTTGCAGACCATATTTCAGAGGCAAAACAAGAAAAAACACGATTGAGCCGTTTGCAAAAAATCATTCCATTAGTTCAACAGGGTATTGGACTACATGATAAATACAAAAAATAATTTTATTCCCTCATCATTTCGAACTATTTTCACATCATCAAATATGATTCGAAATGAAAATAAAACATTACCTGTTTTTTACTTTTTTTCTGATAAGTTTCACCGGAAATTCTCAGCCAAAACAAAACCTGGTTTTTAGCGAAGAAATGGCACAATATCTTTACCATTTTGCCTACGAATGTATCGACCAGGAATATCCAAACAAATTAAATCAGGTGCTTGGGAATGATAGTTACCTTGCTCCTCCCCGGGAATTACACCCCGCTTTTTACGGATGTTTTGACTGGCATTCTTCGGTACATGGTCACTGGACTTTGGTTACCATTTTATCAGAATTCCCGGATTTTGAGCACAAGGATGCGATAATTACAAAACTCAGAAAAAATATTACCAGAGAAAATATCGAAAAAGAGATTGAATATTTTGATGACGAACATAATAAAAACTACGAGCGAACTTATGGTTGGGCGTGGCTTTTAAAACTGGATGAAGCTTTGCTCGAATGGGATACTGATGAAGCAAAAGAACTTCAACAAAATCTCTCTCCTCTTACTGATTTAATTGCATTAAAATTTTCAGACTTTTTAGATAAGTTGAATTATCCAATCAGAGTTGGTGAACATACCAATATTGCATTTGGGATGTCGTTTGCCTATGATTGGGCAAAAAAATACAATCCTGCTCTGGCAGAAAAAATTGAACAAAAAGCAATTGAATATTTCTATAATGATTATGAATGTCCGCTTACATGGGAACCCGGTGGTTTCGATTTTCTCTCCCCATGTTTGCAGGAAGCTTCTTTGATGCAAAAGGTTTTATCCTCCGAAGATTACAAAAAATGGTTGAAAAAATTTCTTCCAAAGTTTGAGAAAAAACCTGAAGAGTTTATTGAAGTTGCTGTTGTTACAGACCGCAGTGATGGTAAATTGGCACATTTGGACGGGCTTAATTTTAGCCGTGCCTGGTGTTTATTCGAAATGGGTAAAGCTTTGAACAATCAAAAAATGATTGACCTGGCAACAGAGCATTTTAATTACAGTTACGAAAAAATGGATTCGGGCGAGTATGCAGGTGCTCACTGGCTTGCATCTTTTGCTGTTTATGCACTTATAAAAAGTAAATAATGAATTTAGAAATAAAGGATAAAGTATTTATGGTAGCTGCATCCAGTAAAGGATTGGGCTTTGGAATTGCCAGGGAACTGGCCTTAAATGGTGCAATTGTTTGTATCGCCAGCCGAACAAAAAATGAAATAGAAAAAGCAGCCGAAGATTTAAGAGCGGAAACGGATGCAACAATTCATGCTTCAGTATTTGATGCTGCTAATGTCAACTCCATTGCAGCGTGGATTAAAAGTGTGGAGTCTTCGTTCGAAAGAATTGATGGATTGGTTGTAAATGCAGGTGGCCCCCCCACCGGAAATTTTGATGACTTTACAGATGAAGACTGGGAAAGTGCATTCAATTTGTCTTTAATGAGTGCCGTTAGATTAGTCAGAGGTGTTCTTCCATCAATGCGTTTAAACGGCTCTGGATCTATTCTCACAGTAACTTCCATGTCGGTTAAAGAACCAATAAACCGGCTTTTGCTTTCGAATGTATTTAGAGCCGGTGTTACAGGTTTGGTTAAAAGTTTGGCGAATGAGCTGGCATGTGAAAACATCAGAGTTAACAATTTACTTCCGGGAAGAATTGACACCGATCGTGTTCGTTCGATTGACCAATCAAATTCTGAGCAATCAGGAATTTCTGTAGATGAAATAAAAAGCAAAAATGAAGCAATCATCCCGCTTGGTCGTTACGGAAAAACTGATGAATTTGGAAAAGCCGGAGCATTTTTACTTTCGCCGGCAGCCTCCTATATCACCGGTGTAAGCCTTGCCGTTGATGGGGGAATTTTGAAAACAGTTTGGTAAAAGCCCCTCCAAACCTCCCCAAGGGGAGGCTTAAAAAAGAATTATGAAAATTATTTTTTTACTGTTTTGTGTTTCTAGTACGTTGTTTTTAGCAGCTCAAAATCATCATATTCGATTTGAGAATTTTGATATTCAGCATTATTCTTTTGAAATTCATTTAAATGATACCACAGATATTATTGAAGGAAAAGCAAATATCAAATTAATTACTTTAAAACCTAATAAAAACATAGTCCTTGATCTTGTCGGGAAAAATAAATCTACGGAAAAAGGAATGCGTGTTTCTAAAGTTTTGGTGGGTGGAGAAATTACTCCATTTTCTCATTCCCAAAATCAACTGGAAATTAATTTGAATTCAGAAACTAAAGCAAATCAACAAATTCAACTGGAAATTATTTACACCGGAATTCCAGCTGATGGTTTGGTTATTTCGGAAAATAAATATGGCAAGCGAACATTTTTTGGTGACAATTGGCCCGACCGTGCCAAACATTGGTTGCCAACCATCGACCACCCATCAGATAAAGCAACTTTGGAGTTTTTGGTATATGCACCCGAACATTATGAAATAATATCAAATGGACATTTGGTAGAAAAAAGACAATTAGAAAATGACTATGAATTTACGCACTGGAAAGAAGATGTTCCGCTATCGACCAAACTAATGGTAATTGGCGTGGCTGATTTTGCAGCAGAATATTTTGAGGATAAAAATGGAATTCCGGTGAGCAATTGGGTTTTTACGGAGAACCGCGAAAAGGGCTTTTATAATTATCGTTTTCACTCAAAAGCATTGGAGTACTTTACTGAATTATTAGGGCCGTACTCCTATGAAAAACTTGCACATGTTCAATCTAAAACCCGGTACGGAGGAATGGAAAATGCAAGCTGTATTTTTTATCACGAAAGAACCGGAACCAGTGAACAAAGTCAGGAAAGACTGTTTGCCCATGAAGTTGCGCACCAGTGGTTTGGAAATTCGGTTACCGAACAAAACTGGCATCATGTTTGGCTCAGCGAAGGATTTGCTACTTATTTAACTCATGTTTACAACCAGCATTTTTATGGTGAAGAAAAATTTCAGGCTGATTTGCAAAGAGACAGAGAAAGAATTATTCGCTACTCAAAACAAAAGTTGACTCCCGTTATTGACACAACCGTAACCGATTATATCAAACTGTTGAATACCAATTCATACCAAAAAGCAAGCTGGTTTTTGCACATGCTGCGAAATAAAGTAGGTGACGAAAACTTTTTCAAAGGACTACGAAAATACTATACCGATTTTCAAAATTCAACAGCACTTACCCAAGATTTTCAAAATGTGATGGAAACGGTTTCCGGCAAAGATTTAGATAGATTTTTTCAGCAGTGGCTGTGGCAGGCAGGGCATCCGGTATTAGAAATGGATTGGAAGCAAAGTTCAGGAAACTTGTATATTTCTATCCAACAGGTTCAAAAAGAATCTTTATTCAGTTTTCCTCTTAAAATTCAGATCTTTTATGAAAACGGAAATGCAGAATTAATTGAAAATAAATTTGTTGGTTCATCAATACAAATTATAAATCAAACAAAGGGAAAAGTCAAAGATATAATTATCGACCCTAATGTATTCTTACTTTTTGAAGAAACGAAAATGAAGTAAACAATACCTTTTAAGACCAATTTATTAACATTTATCTATTCCCAATCACAAATAAGAATGTCGCATTTCACAAAGTAGCTTGTTAAGTGCAAACAAAGTTTGATTAGTGAATTTTACTTCTATAAATTAAGTCCTATTGCGTTGAATACTTTATTTTCCGAACTTGTAGTTTTTAAAATTTAGGTTTGAGAAGGAATATGAAATTAATCCTGAACAGCAAGATATGTAAATTCATAATTACTGATTGAATATTTTTTAAAGCTATGAAAACAAAGATTTCAATTTTTCTTTTCTTTTTTGCATTATATACTTCAAAAATATCTAATACAAGTGCATGTACTGGCTTAAGGCTTATTGCTGCAGATAATGGCGTTGTTATTGGCCGAACCCTTGAGTTTGGATTGGATCCGCAATCTGAGATTTTAGTTATTCCTGCTGGAACAGAAATATTCAATTCATTTTCTGATAAATCAAATGGAATTACATTTACCTCGAAATATGGCATTGTGGGCGCCAATGGTTTTGGTTTTGATGTTCATGTTGATGGTATAAACGAAGCAGGTTTGTATGTTGGTGGATTTTATTTCCCTGGTTATGCCAGTTATAATCTACCCGACCCTACAAAGTATGACATTTCTATGGCTCCTGAAGATTATGGAACCTGGCTACTGGCAAATTTTTCTTCGGTCGAAGAAGTAAAAGCCAACTTTGATAAAGTATTTTTAGTCGAAAATCCCATTGAAGCGATAGGAGGAATGAGTTTTCCTGCACATTTTGTGGTTCACGATAAATCAGGAGCCTGTGTTGTTATTGAACCTTTGAATAGAACATTGGTAATTTACGACAATCCGTTTGGTGTATTTACCAATTCTCCAACTTTCGATTGGCATTTAACCAACTTAAATAATTATATTAATTTGTCGGTTGTGAATGTTGAACCAATAGATTTAAAAGGACAAAAATTAAGTGCTTTTGGCGAAGGTAGTGGATTGCATGGCTTACCCGGAGATGGAACTCCAACATCCAGATTTATTCGGGCAACTGTGTTTTCACAATCGGCCGTTCAATTAGCAACTGCAGAGCAAACAGTTTCTCAAACCTTTCACATTATGAACAATTTTGATATTCCAGTTGGTTCTGTGCGAGATATTATTTCAACCAAAGATGGCAAACAAGTGGTAAATGAGATAACCTCTTGGACTTCAGTTACTGATCTTAAAAATCTTACTTATTCATTTAAAACTTATCAAGGGCAGAAGGTATTTCAGGTAAATCTTAAAAAAGCTCTTGAAAAAGCAGGAAAAGGGGTGCAACATATAAAAATGAATTCTGATTTTATAATTCAGGATATTTCAACTGATTTTATTAAATAAAAAAAACCTAAACAGTTAGCAAACGGGACGGGGCTAATTATTTTACCTAAAACATAATCTTCTCATTTTACTTTAACAACAATTGCTTTGAACGATTCAGGTTGGTTCATGGCTAAATCGGCTAGGACCTATGAGATTTTTTAATTTAACAACCTCCCTTAATTTTTACTTCTTTGGGTTTCACAGGTTGCGACAGATTTTTAAAAACCTCAACCAAAGCATTCATCTCCTGCTGCAGTTTTACACGGTAATGATAAATATTCATTTCAGTTTTTGAGGCATTTTGTGGTTCAATAATCTGATCAGAAAATAGTTGTTTAAAATCTTTTGATGTTTCTTTAAGAATAAAGTTGTCGGATTTACCAATATATTTTGCCCATAAACACGACTTTTTAGCCAGGGTATCCGTATCAGCATAAAAATAATTTGTCTTCAATTTCTGATTAAAAATGCCCTTCCATTTTCGGTCATTCAACTCCTCAAAAGGTATATTGATTGCCATTGGAATATGATAACTATTAAATTCCTCTTTCGGCCGAACATCAATTACATTTATATTATAATGGTGATTGGCAATTTCAAAAGCGAGCTGGTCGGCAGAAATTTCTTTAAAAACACACTTTTGTTGACGCTTTGCATTTGCAATCCTGTTTTGTATCATCTCATCTTTCGAAGGTGTAGCAACTATTACCGCCAGAACAAAAAAAGCAAGGCCAATACCAATACCATAAGTAATCAGTTTCCTGCGTGAAAACTGTGCTTTGTAGTTATTTACTTTGTTCTCAATTAAATGAGTAAAATAAAATGCGATAAAAGCCAGAACTGTTAACAGAACCGCAAACAATAGTCTCGATATTCCAAGTTTTTCATATATCAATACAGGGCCCCAATTTTCGGCTGAATATATATTTTCAAAAACCGGGTATGCTTCTGCAAAAATGATAATCCCCAAAACCGATCCGCCAACAAAAGCCATCGCATCAAATTTTCCAATTGCAGCAGCACAAATACTTGTACCCGGACAAAAACCACCAATAATAAATCCAAGTCCCATAATTGCACCACCGGCAAGCGCGGAGTACAAAAATGTTGGATTGATATAAATCAGAGTTAAATCCAGAATTCCCCAATGATTAAATAACAATATTCCAACCATTGCGGTAACTCCAGCTGTAAAAAAAACTTTCAGCACAGTAAAATCGTATCCATAAAACAATCCTACCAGCTTTTTAGTAGAAGAGAAACCGGCTTGTTCTAAAACAAAACCAAAACCAATTCCTGCTAAAAGTGCGATAATTAAGCTAAATTCATTACTAATGATAAAAGGTACTAATGGTCCCATAATTTTTATTTTAGCCAGAGTTTTCTAAAAAAATAAGCGAATAAATAGGCTGAACCAAAAATTGCCAGCATAGTAATGATTCCACCAAACGACATGACTGCCATACCGCTTAAAGCTGAACCACTGGTACATCCCCGTCCGAGTTGCGAACCAAGTCCAAAAAGTAAACCGCCAATTATGGCCGCCACAATTCTTGTAAAGTTTGTAATATTTGGCCCACGCTCCAGTTTAAGCCCAACACGCCCTGACAAAACACCAGAAATAAATGCACCAATAATTACTCCAATCACTTCAAATACAAGCCAGTCTTTTAAAGGTCCTCCGGGATGTGATTCAGTATAATCTTTTAAATAAGGTGTGTTATTTGTATGTTCAGGAGCAATTTTTTCAATTGCTGATAATGTCACACTTTTTACAGCTCCGCTTGCTCCCAGTCCACGTCCCGTAACATAAATAGTTCCCAATAAAACCAGGCCCATTAAAAAACCGGCGAGATAAGGATTCATGTATAATTTTGATTTCATTTTTCTCAGTTTTTAACTTTTGTTTTTGTTTTCCTCTTCATCATCCAAATCTTCATATCCTGTTAGCATAGCGTTAATGTTCGAAGTTGGTGTTTCCCCGGTAGTTGTCATGTAAACATGTATTACTAAAAATATCATTAAAAGAATTGCTCCGAGTGTATGCCAAAATGCAATACTTTCCAAAGGATAATTTTCAATGACAACGATATTATTTTGATCTATTGTTTTGTATAGCAGGTACAGTATGCCTGAACTTACTGTTAATGGGATTAACAGCAATTTAAAAAATAAATAAACCAAACGTTGCAGCGGATTTAATTTTCGCAATTTTGTTTTTGAAGTAGGGTGTGGTTCTCCCCTAAATATTCCCACCAGATAATATAAAACCTGATCCTTCAATTTATTTGTCGTCGGAATATACTGACGCCACTCCCCTGTTGTAAAATGCCAGAATATGGCAAAAACAATTAATCCGATTAACATCCAGGAAGCAATCCGGTGGAATTGTGCTGCTTTTTCAAATCCAAATATTTCAAAACTACCGTGCACTTCAAACCCTGTCAGAGCCAGAAAAATAATCAGCGAAGCCTGTGTCCAGTGCCAAAAACGTTCAAAGCCGCTATAAATATATACTTTGTTCATGTTCTATTATTTTATCCATCTAAATCATCTGACAAATCCTGTCCGTGATATTCAATAATTTGTTTGCTGTATTTATCATTATAAACTTTTAGCCCTACCCGAATGGCCCCATGCCCGAAAACACCCACAATTGTTAGGATATAAAGCCAGAATCCCCATTTATCGAGCATTTTGTTTGTATCCCGCCCGGGAACATAAAAACCCGTTAAATTGGCCAATCGCCCATTTTCTCTTGTATGACATTCAACACAGGACAAAGCTTGCTCTTTGGGAGCAACCATGTGATTGACAGGCCAGTACATCTTTGTTTTTATAAAACCATAATTACCGCTATAGGGCAAACCGGCATTGTGCATTCCAGCTGCAGCAGATTTATTCCAATCAAAATCTTTCCAATATGCACTATCTCCTTTTTCTTCTGCGTATAAATGCGGTTGAATAAGAATCATGTGTTCTTTATCATAAATTTGGTCGCCAATATGAATTTTCACAGGAACAATTTTTGAATCCTTTTCGTTATGAGAACCAAAAAGTGTATTTATCTGTACAGGGATGGTTGTTATTTTGTCACCTAATTTATATTGTCTGGCTGTACCATTAAACCAAACATAATCCGGTTTTACATTTCGCTCCCATTTAAACGATCCCTTTATAGATAAATAATCATGGTTTCCAAGAGAATCTTCTTCATGAAATGGTTGTCCATCTTTTAATTTACCTGCATCAGACCAGTACCACGCCATTTTAGTAGAATTTACTTTTGCGTACTCAGGAATATGGCAGGCCTGACATGAAACTTTTGAACCATGTCTGTTTAAAACATTACTAAAATGTGGTGTATTGGTGTGACAATCTTCGCAATTCGCCCGATTTGTATTGCTGGTTGAAACCGAATATAATTTTCCCAGAATCTGATGATTTTCTGCGGTGTGGCAATCAACACATTCCATGTTCATTCCATTGGATGCCATGTGAACATCAACATCACGGCTGCAAGACAATAGAGCAGCTTCTAAATCTCCATGTTTTACATTGTTTCCACCACCACTGAAAAAATGACAAGATCCACAATTGCCTTTTTGTGGGCGTCCAACACTTTGTGCTACACTTTTAAGATTTACCAGCCTGTCAGGATAGCCCGCCATTGATGCACCTTTCATATAATCCTCGCTATTATCGTGGCAAACCATACAATCTACATTTCTTGCATTTTCAAAGTCATATTTATTACTGTCCATTCCAAAACCAATATGACATTTGGCACATGCTTTTTCATTTGAGTTTGAACCGATACAAAAATTATTCAGTACATTCTTTTTACCTGTTAATGAAACGCCTTCACCTTTAACATAAGACAAACGTTCCCAATTCCAATGGGATGAAGCCATCACTTCTTTATGCGTTTCCGTATGACATGAAAGACATGCCTCAGTGACCTCCTGTGGTGTTTTAAAATCCTTTTGCAACTCCGGCAGTTTGTAATGATTTACAGAAGGAATAGGTTTAAATGCGTATTCTTGTTTTAATAATTCCAATTTAAGGTTATATGTTTCTTCTTTGTGTAACACATTTACCAGAACCAAAGAAACAATAACAAGAATAACAACTATAAATATATTCTTAAGCATAGTACTTATTTTACGTATTATTCATACAATATGAAATAATCTTATTCGAACTTTTGTTCGTTTTATATGCCGCAAATATATTTATTTATATATTTATAAATATCAATAAAATGATATTTTAAACAAGTAGAGTACTACATTGTTATAAACTTATGTTCTAAACATGTAATATACAACAACTTTCAAATTACCTCAAAAACAAAATTTAGATGTATTCTAAACAAAAAACCCTGATCCGTCAACTGACGGATCAGGGTATATATTTCACCTTATAATATAATTCTTATTTTACTTTGTCAACAATTGCTTTGAACGTTTCAGGTTGGTTCATTGCCAAATCGGCTAAAACTTTCCTGTTGATTTCAATCTCGTTCTTTTTCAACAATCCCATGAATTGTGAATATGACATTCCTTCTAAACGGGCTGCAGCATTAATACGCTGAATCCACAATGCACGGAATGTTCTTTTTTTAACTTTTCTGTCGCGGTATGCATACGTTTGTCCTTTTTCCCAGGAGTTTTTTGCAACCGTCCAGACGTTTTTACGCGCTCCGAAATAACCTTTAGTTTTTTTCAGTAATTTCTTTCTCCGGGCACGTGATGCTACATGATTTACACTTCTTGGCATACTTTTTACTTTTTTGATAATTGGCGATCCGACTATTGGCGGATGCTTTAAAGCTCAATTACCTGGTTAATAACTAATTTTACCTTTTTAAAAGGAATTATTTGAAGATCCGTCAGCCGACGGATTACTTCATGCACAATAAAAGTTTAACGTTGCTTTCGTTTGTCTTATCGATTGTTGTCCAATAAGTCAAATTACGTTTACGTTTTTTACTTTTTTTAGTCAAAATATGACTTTTGTAGGCGTGCTTCCTTTTAATTTGCCCACTTCCGGTTAGTCTAAAACGTTTTTTAGCACCGGAGTTTGTCTTCATTTTTGGCATAATCCTACTTAATTAAAATGTTATCAAAGAACTTATATTATCTAAAAGAAACAGTTAAAACTATTTCTTTTTAGGTGAAATAAACATTGTCATTCGTTTACCTTCAAGTTTTGGCATTTGTTCTACCGCACCATAATCTTCAAGGGCAGTTGCCAGTCTCAAAAGTAATATCTCGCCTTGCTCTTTAAAAAGTATTGACCTTCCTTTAAAAAATACAAAAGCCTTAACCTTTGCTCCTTCTTTCAGGAACTTTTCGGCATGGCGAAGTTTAAAATTAAAATCGTGCTCATCGGTTTGTGGTCCAAACCTGATTTCTTTAATTACAACTTTTACAGTTTTAGCTTTCAACTCCTTTTGTTTCTTTTTCTGTTGATAAAGAAACTTTGAGTAATCAGTAATTTTGCAAACGGGTGGATCTGCTTTTGGTGAAATTTCAACCAAATCCAGTTCCAACTCTTCTGCAAGTTTTAGTGCATCCCTTAAAGCATAAATACCCGGATTTTCTATATTATCTCCGACTACCCTTACTTGCGGCACTCTAATTTTATGATTAATCCTGTGTTGAGGTTCCAGCGATTTTCTGGGCTGGAAATTCCTTCTGTGTCTAATAGCTATTTTAAATTCCTCCTTTTAAGTTAGTTATACAATCCTGAAAGTTGTTCTCTAATTTCTTTATTAATAAATTCTGCAAAATCTTTATTCTTCATTACTCCCTTATCTCCTTCTCCCTGGCGCCTCACAGAAACTGATTCATCTTCAGCTTCTTTTTCTCCAACAATCAGTAAATAAGGTACTCTTTTCAACTCGTTGTCGCGTATCTTCCTACCAATCTTCTCATTACGGTCATCAACAACGGTGCGAATATCGGAAATATTTAGAAAATCAGAAACTTTTTTTGCATAATCATTATACTTTTCACTAATTGGCAACACTACAACTTGCTCTGGAGTAAGCCATAACGGAAATTTTCCTGCTGTATGTTCGATTAAAACAGCAACAAATCTTTCCATGGATCCAAATGGAGCACGATGAATCATAATTGGTCTGTGACGATTATCATCCGCTCCAATATACTCTAAATTAAAGCGATCCGGTAGGTTATAGTCAACCTGAATGGTACCAAGTTGCCAGCTCCTGCCCAATGCATCTTTAATCATAAAGTCAAGTTTTGGGCCATAAAATGCAGCTTCTCCTAATTCGGTAACAGTGTTTAATCCTTTTTCCTCGCAAGCTTCAATAATTGCCTGTTCTGCTTTATCCCAGTTTTCAGCTGCTCCTATATATTTTTCCGGTTTTTCAGGATCCCGCAATGAAATCTGAGCTGTATAATTTTCAAAATTTAAAGCTTTGAAAATGATAAAAATAATATCAATTACTTTTTTGAATTCATCTTTTAACTGATCAGGGCGACAGAATATATGTGCATCATCCTGGGTAAAGCTCCTAACGCGAGTCAAGCCATGCAGTTCACCACTCATTTCGTAACGATAAACTGTACCAAATTCTGCCATACGAACCGGCAGGTCTTTGTATGAACGAGGCCACATTTTGTAAATCTCGCAATGGTGCGGACAATTCATTGGTTTCAGCAAATACTCTTCACCTTCAGAGGGTGTTGAAATAGGTTGAAATGAATCCTGTCCGTATTTTTCGTAGTGACCTGAGGTTTTGTACAATTTTACATCACCAATATGTGGAGTCATTACCTGCTGGTAACCATATTTCTTTTGTACTTTTTTCAAAAAGTTTTCCAATTGTTCTCTTAATTGAGCACCTTTTGGCAACCACAATGGCAACCCCTGACCAACAGAATCTGAAAATCCAAAAAGTTGCATCTCTTTTCCAATTTTTCTGTGATCCCGTTTTTTGGCTTCTTCCAGCATAACCAAATACTCTTCAAGGAATTTTTGTTTTGGGAAGGTAACCCCGTAAACCCTTGTAAGCATTTTATTTTTTTCGTCTCCACGCCAGTAAGCACCAGCAATAGCAGTAAGTTTTATTGCCTTAATATAACCGGTGTTTGGAAGATGAGGCCCACGGCACAAATCAGTAAAATTTCCCTGATTGTACAAAGTTATTGTTCCATCTTCAAGTTCGTTAATCAGCTCCAATTTTAGCTCATCATGTTTTTCTTCGAACATTTTTAGCGCATCCGACTTGGTAATTTCAGACCGAACTATATCATTTTTCTGACGGGCCAGTTCAAGCATTTTCTGCTCAATTTTTTGTAAATCTTTTTCTGAAAGTACCTTACCATCCGGTAAATCTACATCATAATAAAAACCGGTGTCAACTGTTGGCCCAATTCCAAATTTTGTTCCCGGATAAAAGAATTCAATTGCCTCAGCCATCAGGTGAGCCGAAGAATGCCAAAATGTTTCCTGACCTTCTCTGTCGTTCCATGTATGTAATTTTATACTGGCATCATTATTTATTTGACGCGACAGATCCCAAACCTCTCCATCTACCGAAATTGATAAAACATCTTTTGCCAAACGATTTGATATTGACTTTGCAATTTCGTATCCGTTAACTGGTGATTCAAATTCTCTTACACTACTATCCGGAAGTGTTATATTAATCATGTTTAATTTCTTTATACTTTTTTCTTTTTAAAAAAGAATTGCAAAGATAATTATTCCATCTGTATCTCAATACATAAAAGCTTTCTCATGTAATAGATTATTAACATCTGGTTAATTTCACTTTAATTAAATCCAAAAGAATAATTGTACATTTTTTAACTAATAAGGCAAGAAAATCAAAAGATGAATAAACAAATTCACAGAATATGTAATATAAAATATTCAAGAACCATAGTTAAAAATCATCAAATATATTACTATCAACAATATATACAAATACATACTGGATAAAACAATCAAATTAATTAATCATATGTTCGTTATAATTTTCATTTTTCAAGAAATTTATTATAACTTTGTATAAATATTTTAAACATATACTCATTACAACATGAAACTTGCTATAACATCCAAAGGAAATAAACTTGATTCCCAATTTGATTTACGTTTTGGAAGAACAGCTTGGTTTTGCGTTTATGACAGAGAATTGGATACAACACAATTTGTGCTAAACGAAAACTATGATTCCAAAATGGGAGCGGGTAATAAAACAGCAGAATTGGTTGCTAATCTGGGAGTAAAACAAGTTATATCAGGTGATTTTGGACCAAAGGCAAAAACACTACTTGAAAAATTAGATATTAAAATGATAGTTATAAATGAAGAAAAAAGTTCTGTTCAAGACATATTGAATAAACTTAAGAACTAAAATTCGCATGAGTCAACCTCCTTGATTTGGACGAAAAAATACATTCAAATTACTTATGCTTTAGGAATTAATAAATAAAATAAAAAAAAATGCCGGGATTTGACAAAACCGGACCATCGGGACAAGGATCCCGAACCGGAAGAAGGATGGGAAATTGCAATTCTGAAAACGTTTCAAATTCAGAGGAGTTAATTAATAGATTAGGTAGAGAACTAGGCCGAAGATTTGGCAGAGGATTCCGATTCAAAAATTCAGGAAATTTTTTCGGCCCAGGAAGAAGAGCCGGAAGTAGTGGTGTTTAGAATAAAGCTTTTTTAAAAGTCGTAATAATCGTACCTCAAAAGGGTACGATTATTTGTTTCCACAAACCATTAATAATTAAAGAAATATGAATAAAAAAATTGCTATTCCGGTTGATGCATCCGGATATTTGGATGGTCATTTTGGTCATTGTAAATTTTTTGAAATAATAGGCATCGAACAAAACGAAATTGTATCACAGGAAAAAGTTGTACCGCCTCCTCACGAACCCGGAGTTCTACCTAAATGGCTTTCGGAGAAAGGTGCTACAGATATTATTGCCGGAGGGATGGGGCATAAAGCTATCCAGATTTTCAACTATAATAATGTAAATGTTTTTGTAGGTGCCCCGCAACTAACTGCAGTCGAATTGGCAAAAGGTTTTATAAACAATACAATCGAGTTCAAAGCAAATTATTGTGACCATTAAAAACCTTTTGCTGCAATCATTGCTAATTCTTGCACCAATTAATTTTCAAATGACAATTAACAGACAAACTACATGAAAATAGCGGTTGCCAGCGGGAAAGGAGGAACAGGAAAAACTACAGTTTCGGTAACATTGTATTATTTCTTAAACCATTTCTACAATTTCAAAGTTCAACTTGTTGATTGTGATGTAGAAGAACCAAATGATGCTATTTTTTTTTCTGATGCAATAAAAATTAATGAAAGAAAAGTATTTCAACTAATTCCAAAAATAGATCAGGAAAAATGTACTTTTTGCCGCAAATGTGCAGAATGGTGCGAGTTTAATGCAATTTCGATTGTGAAAAATCTGGAATTTGCTGACGTTAACAACGATTTATGTCATTCCTGCGGAGCTTGTAAGATTGCCTGTGATTACGGAGCAATAAAAGAATATGAGCAATTACTTGGTGTAATTTCACTTTATAATACCGGAATTGGAAACGGATTAACCGAAGGAAAGCTACAAATTGGTTCTGCAATGCAAACTTCCCTGATAAAGCAAGTAAAAAATTCGATAGTTTCTTCAGATGAAATTATAATATTAGATGCACCTCCCGGAACAAGTTGTCCGGTTGTTGAAACTGTTTCAGATGCAGACTTTGTGATTCTGGTTTCTGAACCTACTCCATTTGGTTTATACGACCTGAAACTTATGGTTGATTTGCTAATTGAGTTGAAAAAGCCTTTTGGTGTAATTATCAATAAAGCCGGCATTGGGAATAACGACCTCTTCAATTATCTTCATTCGAATAATATTGAAATACTGGGGAACATACCATTTTCGAGAGAGTTTGCAGCGATATATGCTACCGGAGAAATCCTAAAAAAAATACCTGAAGAATTTGAAAATACTTACCGGATTATAGCTGAAAAACTTCTTGCAAAAACAGGTATGCTATGAAAGAACTAACGATATTAAGCGGGAAGGGCGGTGCAGGAAAAACAACCATTGTTGCTGCCCTGGCTTCTTTGGCTAAAAACGTGGTGTATTGCGACAATGATGTGGATGCCTCCGATTTACATCTGATTTTCAAACCGGAAGTTAAGGAAATGTACCCATTCGACAGTGGCAGTAAAGCTGTAATAGATACTAAAAATTGCAATAACTGTGGTTTATGTTCTGATTATTGCCGGTTCGATGCCATTCATCCCAATTCATCAGGGCATTATGAAGTAAATCCATTTCAATGTGAAGGGTGCCGCTTGTGCGAACGGGTTTGCCATGCTGAATCAATAACCATGATTGAAAACAAAAATAATCACTGGTTTATTTTTGAAACCCGTTTTGGCACCCTTGTTCATGCAAAAATGAGCCCCGGTGAAGAAAATTCGGGTAAACTGGTTACACAGGTAAGACGAAAAGCAAAAGAAATAGCAAAATCTATAAATGCTGATTACATTATCAATGACGGACCTCCTGGAATCGGTTGCTCTGCAATTGCATCAATTACCGGTTCAGGTTTGATACTGCTGGTGATTGAACCTACACTTTCGGGGTTGCACGATGCAGTGCGGTTGGCAGAATTGGTCGATTCGTTCAAAATACCTG
>Ga0207830_100204_pt1 | contig 20207 bp, 17 predicted proteins | sample TtanPargueraPR_6_FD_187740 | JGI IMG/M metagenome (GOLD analysis project Ga0207830, IMG submission 187740) | Aerobic enrichment media microbial communities from Bioluminiscent Bay, La Parguera, Puerto Rico - Tt and E2 (3) (SPAdes) | ecosystem: Environmental > Aquatic > Marine > Unclassified ... | reverse complement strand
TCAATTTCTTTTGAGCTCACCACAAAGCTAATGCCTTCTTTATCCGTTGATTTTACCTTTATTTTGGCTTTGCTGGCCGATAAAGGTTTTAAGGTTACCTCTTCCGTAAGAGCTTCTTTTAATAAGAAAGCTTCCATTTCTTTTTGCATTTCGGGCGGCACTTTTATTGATTTTTTACCCGATATGGAGTCGATAACCACTTTTAACAGCTCTTTCAGGTATTCTTCCTGGCTGAATAAGGTTTTACACTCTTTTCCGAAGACTGACTTTAAATGTTTTAAAATGGCAATTTTAGTGGCTTCAATCATGTCGCGAAAAGCCTGTGAGATAGCTTTTTCTGCATTTTTCTGTGCCTGGGCAGCTTTAATTTCCGCTTCTTCAATAATAGCCTTGCTTTTTGATTCGGCATCTGCTATTAATTTTTCGGCCTGCTGTTTTGCCGTTTCAATAATTCGCTGTTTTTCTGCCTCTCCGGCGTTAATTCCCTGTTCTTTGAGTTTGGATACAATTCCTTCCAGGTTTTCTTTATTTTGTTTCATCTGTTTTTGCTGATTATTGGTTAATTCCAGTATTGTTCGATCAGTTTTTTACTCAAACCTGTTTCGGTTGGTTCAAAATGACGTTTTAAAATTTCCCAGCATTTATCCAATGCGGCTTCCAGTTCTATTGATTCACCAAACGGTTCTTCCAAATTACTAATAAAATCTTCGCGATAACGCAACAGTTTTTGCGAAAATGCGTCGTTTGCGGCACCAACTTCAGCTGCTTCGTATGCTTTTTCAGCATCGGCAAGTAACGAGGCCATTGCTGTCATTATCGGCCGGTGATCGTCTCGGGTATCGCCATTTACCTGCTGCTTTAAACGTGAAAGCGATCTTGCCAGTTTCAGTTTTCCGTTTTCAAGGAAAAACTGTCCTTCGGTAATGTAACCGGTATTATCAGGAACGGGGTCTTCAAGCGATTCTAATGTTGTGGCTCCAATAATTGTTATCGAACCGGCACCTTCAATATCTGCAGCAACTTCGTAGCGTTTTGCCAATTCTGAATACAAGGATCCCGGATAACCCTGCAAGGATGGAATCTGATCCTGGTAATTAGCAACGTTACGCAAAATATTCGACCAGTTGGTCATATCGGTTAAGAGCACCAATACATCTTTTCCCTGATCGGCAAATTCGCGCGAAACACTTAAAGCTACGTTGGGCAGCATTAAACCTTTAATTTGCGAGTCGCCGGCAAGGTGCGTAAACATAATCGTTTTGTCAATATTTCCGGATTGCGAAAGCTGCTCTTTGAAATAATGGTATTCATCGAATTTTAAACCGATACCGGCAAAAATAATTACATCGGCCTGTGCGCCCTGTGCAATTTGCGAAAGCAAACGATTGTAGGGCTCGGTAGGGCCTGCAAAAATTGGAATTTTTTGCGATTTTACCAGTGTATTAAAAACATCAATCATTGGAATACCTGTCCAAAGCGGTTGTTTGGGAACCAGGCGTACGGTTGGATTTAATGTATCTAAACGAGTAGATATTTGCTTTTCGAAGATAATATCGGGGCCACCGTCAGCCACATCACCAACACCATCAAAACTACGGCCGAGCATGTTATACGAAAAACCTGCAGCAAGGGGAACCTCGTGCATACGGATTTTAGTTTGTGTACTTAATCCCTGGGTTCCGTTAAATACCTGGAAACGTGTTGAGTCTTCGGTAATATTAATGGCTTTGGCAAACGAAAGGCTCTGGTTTGTTCCTGCCTCCAACAGTTCAACCACATGATTTAGTGCAACACCCGGATTTCCTTCAACAGAAATCAGTGCTTTACCAACTTCACTTATTCTATTAATTTCTTTTCGTATCATAGTTCGTTCTCTTCTTGTAAAATAAATTGTTCAACTTTTTGAGGAAGCTCAGCCATTTCATCTACACTTTGTGCTGTGCTATTCCAGTCTCTCCACCACTGGCGTAGCTCATCAAATTTTGCTTTAACAATCTCTTTAATTTCTTCATCTTCCTTATCTTCCTGAGCAAAATTAACCGAACTATCAATAAGTTTCTGAACCGCATCATTAATAACAATAAGACGTTCGGGACGGGTACAGGCATCTAATTTATGAAATGCATTTTGCTGCATCACACAAAAATCGATTGTTAGTCCTTTTTGGTATAAGATGTATTTTTCTACCGGAACCTTTTTTAATCCAATTGTACTTATTGTTTGATCGATACCATTTGTTTCGTTCAGCGTTTGCAACATTTTATTCCGATCAGTCCACGAAATAAAACTATCGTAAACCGATGATGTGTAGGCCAAAGGATCTATGGCCGGATATTTTTTTGCATCGGCTCTATCTTGCGACAATCCCCAGAATCCACCGGTGGCATCCATGGTTGCCTGGGTAACCGGTTCCTGGAAATTTCCACCTGCCGGAGATACTGTTCCGATAAAAGTTAAAGATCCGCCTGTGCCCTGATCGGCACCTGCTCGTTGGTACATCCCTTTAATTTGATCGGGAATGTCCATCGGAAAAGCCTCTGGTCCGGGAATATCACCCTGGCGGCCGCTACGCTCGCGAAGAGCTTGTGCCCAGCGCGAAGTTGAATCGGCCAGCAGAACAACGCTGTAACCTTGATATCGATAATATTCGCCAACTGTAAGTGCAATAAATACACTCGCCTCGCGAGCTGCAACAGGCATCGAACTGGTGTTTCCAAAAATACACATCCGGTTCATCAACGAGTCTCCTGTTGAAGGATCTTCCAGTTCGGCAAAATCTTTAAAAACTTCAACTGCTTCACCGGCGCGTTCTCCACAAGCGGCCATAATAATAATATCGGCTAAGGCATATTTACACAAAGAGTGCTGAAGCACGGTTTTGCCCGCTCCAAAAGGCCCCGGGTTACCAACTGTTCCGCCGTAGCTAACCGGTGCCAGCAAGTCAATTACCCGCACTCCGGTAGAAATAGTTTTACTTGGAATAGCCCGTTCTTTAAATGGGATAGGGGATTTTACTGCCCATCGGAATGCAAGCTGCAACTCGTGTTTTACGTTTTGCTTATCTGTAATTACAGCAACCGTTTGAACAATATTAACTTCCTTTTTTTCGATAATGCTTTCAACTTTGCATTTGCCAAAGTTAAAAGGCACCAAAATACTATGTTTTAAGCGGCCTTCAGGTACGGTTCCAATAGCATCGCCACCTTTTACCCAGTCGCCGGCAGTTACCGAAGGTGTAAACTCCCAAAGCTTATCTTTGTCAAGCGCCGGAGCCTTCATCCCGGGCACCAAATAGGCATCTTGTTCACCTAATTTGTACAAGGGGTTTTGAAGTCCATCCCAAATACTGGTTAATAGTCCGGGACCCAATAGCACTGAAAGCGGCTTTCCCGTAAACTCAACCGGGTCGCCAATTTTTGCTCCGGTTAAATCTTCAAAAACCTGCATTTCAGCAATCCCTGCATCCGCATTTTTTGGGTCGGGATCAATTTGTAATACTTCGGCTTGTAATGATTTATCATCTACAATTACATTGGCCGTTTCACCCATAATTACATTGTCGTAAAACCTAACTTTTACCAACGAGTCCTGAATGGATATGAGTTTGCCTGTCCTAGTGTTATTATTATTCATTTTATTTTATAGAATGTCTCAAATTCTGAAGATAAGATGTTCATTAAATTAGCAAGTAACATTAACATTTTTTAGCACTTGATTTCAACAAATTTTAACGTTCTGTGCATTTTAACATCAATACCGTTAGTTTGTTTTCGATTATTATACAAGAGTTCGAATTTATACTTTTTATTTTGTTATAAAAAGAATGAATCTGCGGGATTGGCAGTATAGTTTACCGTGAATACCGGAAAATTGCTTCCGTGAACGATTTTTGAGACAAATCGTCCGATACTGGTGTTGGCAAATATTGATTCCTGATGCGTTCGAATTATTACTAATTCCGGTTTTTCTTCGTGAATATATTTTAGAATAAGCTCGTGCGACTCTTGATTCTGCATTTTTAAAATTTTAATGTCGCATTCGATATTTTGATCCCAAAGGATGCTCTGTATTTTGCGGGCATTTTTTAGTGCAAGACTCTTGGTCTCGCTGATGTTTGCCTTTAGTGCCGACAAAATAGTAACTTTTGCCTGGTGTTTTTTAGCTAAGAACGTGGCCCACAAAAGCCGTTTTTTAGTCGATTGAGTAATGTCTATTGGAATTGCGATGTTTTTAATTTTGGGAACACCAAAGTCTTTATTAACAGCGAGTACCGGGCATTTTGAACGGCTTATTAATTCGTTTATTTGCTCCTTATTCAGTGCCCCTTGGTAATTGCTTTTACTTTTATCAATAAGAAGAAATTCAAGTCCGTCTGTTTTGGATTTTTCCAGTAAAACCTCAACCGGATTGCCGGCCCTTGCAGAAATAATAATATTGTTGGGGATTTCTCCACCCAAATTCTTCCTTACAAAACCACTTAACTCCTCTCTTGCATTTTTTAATGTTTCCTCCTGAGCCTGCGCCTGAAAATTTCGTTCAAAAAAGCCAGCTTCTTTAATTACATTTAAAATCACCAGCTTTACATGCAGTGTGCTTTGCAAATACAATGCTTCTTTCAGAACAGTTTGGCCTTCGCTATTGGGAGCAATGAGTGCTAAAATACTATATTCCTTTGTTTCCATATTGATTGTGCTAAATGATAATTGTTTTAGGCTGTTGCTATTGTTTTATGCATGGTCAATTACAATTAAATCTCGGTTTGTATTTTGCAGGTAACTATTTATTCCTCTGCATTTTGAATGGTGTTGAATAAAACTGGTGGCAATGCTGATTCCTTCAAAATTATCCTGGTAATTCCACGTTGGTTTTCCAAAATTCTCGTCTTTTTGTTTCTCAATCCGGAGTATTTCAAGTGATGATTGTGTTTTATTGCATATTTCTGCCAGCTGAGCGCACAAATGGTTTTTGGGTTCCTTCTCACTATCAACCACAAACAAAATTTTCTTCGTATCTCCACCTTCAAATTTTTCGGGTATAATGAAAATCGGGTTTTTGGCGGTGTCAATTATTTTCTGGAGACATCCGTTTTGCCTGTTACACGATTCATTGAACGAACTGTATGTAGATAAAACCATATTGTATTGATTCTCAAAATCTGGCATATAACTTAAAACGAAATTAAGCTCACCTTCAATGTTTAAGGTGTTTACCTTTCGTTTGTCTATTTTAAAATGTGTTACTAATTTATGCTTTAGTGCTTTCAGCTCGTTTTTTGAAATTTTCTTTAAATGATGACTTAATTTTCTCATCATAAAATGTCCCCAACCCGGACTTTGGTATGTTTGCATTATTGTGATTGGAGCTTTTCCATTATACAAATATTGCATTGCAAAAGATGCGGCATACCAACTGCCATCAGAGAAGTCTGCTAAAATTAAAACTGAGGGATGATTACTGCTGGATGTTGTACTCATTTTTGATCATCAATTGGTTTTTCTAAAATTAGCTTCTTGAATGATGTTTTGCTACAGGCTAAAACCTATTTGCCGGTAGGGGATTTCCTATTTTTTGAGTTGGTTTATTCTTTTTGTTTATGAATTACCGCAGAAAAATGAATGAATACCTTCCTTAACTTGTACGTTTTTATTTTGATTATAAAATCAGCACTAAACAAAAATCCTTATGCTAAAGTGAAAGACTTTTCTGTTTGTCGGGATGACAGGATTTATAGAAAATGAATCCTAAATGAGTAGGGTAGTTCAACCTAAAATCTTTCTCTCACTGCGTTCGAAGCGTCTTTCTTTTTGGAATTTCGTTTCAATTAACATCGAACTTTTCCCAAAATAAAACCCTCCCGCAAAGCGGAAAGGTTTCATGTTGTCGGGATGACAGGATTTGAACCTGCGACCCCGTCGTCCCGAACGACGTACGCTACCGGACTGCGCTACATCCCGAATAAGGTTGCTAATTTAAGTAAAAATTAAAAAATATTTTACCCTGCGGAAAAGAAAAAATTTGCAATAGCTACGTCGTTTTTATTTCCTATTTTGAGCATGAGTTCAAAAGACAGGTTATGAAAGAATTAGAAAAAGTAGAACTGAGTAGAATCGGAACAATTTCAACACCTCATAAAACTATTGCCAATATTCCAATTCAATCGGTTGGAGCAAAAGAGTACACTGGCGTAATCGAGCTGGAACCGCAATTAGCAGAGGCTTTGGAAGGTCTCGAAGGTTTTTCAAATTTGATTTTGCTTTACCACCTTCACCGGGTTGATGGCTATAAACTAAAAGTAAAACCTTTTATGGACGACAAGGAGCACGGAGTTTTTGCTACACGATCGCCCAAACGCCCGTCGCCAATTGGCATGTCAACAGTTGATTTGATAAAAATTGAAGGTAATAAAATCTGGTTCAAAGGTGCCGATATGTTGGACGGAACACCACTTATCGATATTAAACCGTTTTTCCGGCAAGTGGATAACCGTCCTGATGCAGTAAGTGGCTGGTTAGACTCAAAAAATGATGATTTGCCGAGTATTCAACGTTCCGACGACCGGTTTGCTTAAACACTATTTTTTGTCTTTTTTACTAAAAATCCCCTTAATCTTCTTCCATATCTGACCTTTTTCTTTCTCTTTGGGGGTGGCATCCTGTCTGTCTTTTAAATCACCCGATTCTTTCTTTTTGAAGATGCTTGCAAAATTGAAATCATGCTTTTCAATATCCAGCACTTCTTTATAATCAGGTTCACTCAGCATGGCAAGCAAGTCAGGTTCCGGATCTTGGAAAGTGCTGTATTTAAAATGTTCAAACTTTTTATCGCGGTACGTTTTATGAAAAAATTTGCCCACAATAGGCAACGCCATGTATGCGCCCTGTCCATAGGTTGTGGTTCTGAAATGTACGCGCGGATCATCGGCCCCTACCCAGCATCCTGTAACAAGATCGGGAGTTATCCCAATAAACCACCCATCGGAGTTATTTTGGGTAGTGCCGGTTTTGCCCGCAAACTCGCCCGGAATTTTATAAATTGTTCGAATGCCTCTACCTGTACCTTCATCAACAACAGCTTCCATCATGTTTATAACAGCCCGACAGTTTTGAGGAGAAACAACCGGTTTGTCATGCAAATCGTATGAAAAAGTTTCGAGTACATTGTCGTTTTTATCTGCTATTTGCAGCAGGTAATTTATTTCAACAGGTTTGCCATCGTTTACCAAGCCTGCAAATGCTTCAACCATTTCCTGTAACGATACAGAAGCAACACCTAATGCCAAAGAAGGATAGTCGGGTAATTCGGAAGAAATACCCAGATCTTCAGCAATATCAATTGTTGCATCGATTCCTGCTTCCAATAATACCTCAACTGATACGGTATTTAACGATTTTGCCAGGGCCCCCTTCATTGTATAGTAACCTCCGTAATCGTTGTGCGAATTTCGTGGCGCCCAGTCTTTGTATTCTGTATAAATTTTATGTTGATTGATAAAATAGGTATCAGCAGAAATGTCTTCTTCCAAAGCCGCCAGATAAACAAAGGGTTTAAATGTTGATCCGGTTTGTCGCGGCGCAGTAACATGGTCGTATTTAAAAAAGCGGTAATCAATTCCGCCAACCCAGGCTTTTAAGTGCGAGGTGTGCGGATCGACAGCAATAAATCCGGCATTTAACATTTTTAGGTAGTGCTTTAATGAATCGAGTCGTGACACCTCCGCATTTTTAATCCCGTCCCAGGTAAACAGCGTGGCATGTGTTTTTGCTGAATACTTTTTAAGCTCTTCACTATAACTAGTTTTACTGGTATTTGCATTTTGAATTGCACTTTTAAGAATCGCCGGGTATTCCCTGAACAGGTCCCGGTTTTTCCAATGGTTATCAAAAACTTTTTGCAAATTTTTCATGTATTCCTTAACCGATTGCTGTGCATATCGTTGCAGGTTGTAGTCAATAGTTGTGGTTATTTTCAATCCGTCGGTATACAAATTATATGGCTCACCATCTTTTTTATGGTTGTTCGCGCACCATTCTTTTAATTGTGGCTTTAGCATTTCAAGAAAATAAGGTGCTGGTCCCTGGTTATAAGAAATCAGGCGATAATGCATACCCAAAGGTTTCTCTTTGTATTTGGCTGCATCGGTAGCAGTAAGGTAATTGTATTTTGCCATTTGATCAATTACCACATTGCGGCGGCCAATGGCGCGTTCCGGATGCGTTCGCGGGTTGTAATAGTTATTTGCTTTTAACATTCCGACCAAAACAGCTGCTTCATGCACTTGCAAATTTCTGGGCGATTTTGAAAAGAAACGTTCTGCAGCTACTTCAATTCCAAAAATATTTTCAGCAAAAGGAACTGTATTTAAATACAAGGCCAGTATTTCCTGTTTGCTGTAAATGCGCTCAAGCCGATAAGCGATAATTGCTTCGCGAAGCTTGTTCACGGGCATCGAAAGGGGCCCGTAATTACCCCGGGGAAACAGGTTTTTTGCAATTTGCTGGCTAATGGTGCTTCCGCCACCAGCAGCATCGTTTTGTAATAAAACAGATTTAAAAAGAACTCTTGCCAAGGCTATCTCATCAATGCCACGATGTTCGTAAAAACGTGCATCCTCAGTAGCAATAAGCGCATTTATTACATTTGGAGAAATCTCGTTAAACGTTGCATAGCTTCTGTTCTCAACATAATAACGCCCAAGTATTTTGCCATCTATTGAATACACTTCTGATGCCAGTGGGTTATTAATTTGTTGCAGTTGTGTTTTAGACGGAACCGGACCTAACACGCCCAAAAAAACCAGGATAAAAAACAGACAACCTAATAAAAACAAAACTATTCCGCCCTTAAGAATTAAATTAAGTACAGGATATTTTTTACTGTTCTTTTTTGATTTGCCTTTTTTGCTGCTCACCGGTTTTTTTTTCCGGGTAGTTGTATTTGCTTTCTTTTTTGCCACACAACAAAAGTATTACTATTAACAATGTATTTGGTAGTATAAACTAAAATGCTGTGGATATATTATAAACCACAGATTGTTTATTATTATTTTTAAAAAATAAGTTCTTTGATGAAATACCAGGTCATCATTCCTGAGGTAATTAGTTTTAGGAGGGTACCGGCCAAAAATCCCATAAAAGAACCGAATCCCGATTTTAACGCTGCCCCTGATTCTTTTCCGGCAGTAAGTTCGCCAATTACCGCTCCTAAAAACGGCCCTATAATTATGCCGAATGGAGGAAAGAAAAACAAACCAACGACCAGTCCAATTATGCTTCCCCATACTCCGCGTTTGCTTCCTCCAAATTTTTTAGTTCCCCAGGCCGGAATCAGATAGTCGAGTGTGTAAACCACAACTGTTACAACGGCCCAGATAATTAAAAATTTATTGGAAAAATCATATCGTTCGGTGAAGTGTAGCAACAATAAACCAATGTAACTTAAGGGGGGGCCGGGAATTACTGGTAAAACACAACCAAGTATTCCACTAATAATAAAAATTGAACCTAAAACGATGAGAAGGATATCCATATTTCAGTAATTTATTAAAACAGTGTAAAAATAATTTTAAACTGTTGTGTTGATTTTTATTTTCGATGAATGGCCCTGTTTTATCGGTGTTTGCGAAACCAGGGAATACTTGTAAAATAAATTAGCACAATCGAAAGCGCCATTACCAAGGCACTCAGTATTAGTAATTCATCTCGTTCTAACAAGTAAATGGAGTATTCGTGAATTGATTGCCAGTAGGTTACTGCAAGCAAAACCATAGCATTGTTTATTGAATGACCAATAATGGCAACAAAAATATTGTTTGTGCGCAACATAAGCCATCCCAATAGTAAACCGAGCACAAAAGTGGCTGGCATTTGCCAGGGGTTAAGATGAAAAAGCGAAAACAGCAAGGCCGACATAAAAACAGCAACAAAACCGTTGTAATTTTTTCGGAAACCATTAAAAATTAATCCTCTGAATATTAACTCTTCCACAATTGGTGCAATAACGGCTACCTTCATAAAAGCACCCCAAAAACCATAATCGCCTTCAAAAATCCGGTTAAACAATTCCCAAAACCATGCTGGGGCAGGAATCATTTTTTCTACCCAGATGTTAACATCTTCCAAAACATTATGGGCGCCCCATAAAAAGGTAACCACAGGAATAATAACCAGCGGATTAAAAAGTTTTATCGGGAAAATATGAAGTACAGGAGCCTTGGCTTTTTTTATACCATAGATAAGAATAAAAACTACTGAACCTACGCCAAGAGCTATTTTTTTTATTGGGTGATATAAATATTCTGTATCCTTGTAATAATCAATTACAGCGAGCGGAAAATCCACAATGGTTTGAATAAAAATATATAAAATAACCAGGTGAATGCCCTGAAGAATGGTTGGATAATATTTATTAGGGTACTCTTTCATACAAATAATAAATATACTATAATCAGTAAAAATACATTCAATCGGCTCAAAAAAAAAATTACGATTTTGTGCGCATAGCAAGAAGTTTCTTTCCTGTTTTAAAAGTAAAGTACCGTTGAGCCAGGTAGCTGTAAATAATTACAAGTAAAGTGGTTAGTATTTTTGACAAGGTTGCGTATAGTCCACAATATTCAACAAAAAACTTCAGAAATACATAATTAAGCACAATAGAACCGCCAACAGTAAGCAGATAACGAAAGAGTTGAATTCTGCCTTTAAGCTCTGAAGACGTGAAAGTTACATATTTTGCCAAAAAGAAACCGGTACTAAATGTTATCGGGAATACCAGCAAAAACGCAGCAATGTGCGGACTAATAGCTACAAAACCCAATTCAATAATCTGCATTTTAATAATGTAGCGATAAAATATAAAGTAAAGTGTAATATCAAATAGCGTGTTTGCGCCTCCGGTTGCAGCATAACGAAATATTTCTCGCGGAAGAAAATGCAGAAAAGGAAAATAGAACCAATCAACTACATTAATTACAAATTGTCCTGTTTTTTCAAAAATAGTTCGCATTTACTGTTGGTATTTGAGCAGGCAAAGAAAAGAAATAGTTGCAGAACGACCAATTAAAGTTTTCGAAGTGTGTTTAACAAACACAAGTATTGCGCTTAAGAATAGGCATCTCACTACATATTGGGCTTTTGTCTCAGCTGTTTTTTTTGTGCCTGAAGTTTTTTTCCAAGTAATCTTTTTTGTTTTGATCCGGCTGTAGGTTTGGTTCTAATTCGTTTTTTTACGGGTGTTAAAGCTTCCTGAATCAAGAGGATTAAGCGTTTGGAAACTTTTTCTTTGTTTCTTAACTGGCTGCGTTCACTACTTTCAAATAAAACCAACTCATCATCATTACTAATGCGGTTCTTCAATTTACATCGAATAAGTTGTTTTTGTTTCTCCGAAAAGCAATCACATGCTTGAATTACCAGCCTTACTTCAATTTTTGTATTTACTTTGTTAACGTTTTGTCCACCTGGACCACCACTTCTGCTTGCCGAAAATGTACACTGGTTTATAATGTCTGTTTTTATGTTTTCAGGTAATTTCACTATTCTATCTTTTTAATGCCTCTTGTAACAAATCTCTAATTTCAAGAAAATTAGTTTCCAGTTTCAGCATATTTTCAATAAAAAAATCAAAAATATCAGGCCATTGGTTTTGCCGATGAAAATCTACATTTGGTAAGCAGGTATAAATCCGGCAAATTTCGGCACCACTGTCTTCGCGCTCGTGGTAAAATTCCCAAATAAGTCCATTTTCAAAACCTGTTTCCAATACTACTTTATATTTTTCTAAAAACTCATAGGCTTTAAATCGTAGGTTTTCATTCTTGTTTCCTAATTCTATTAGAACCTTGGCATCCTGGCGATTCACATCAAAACGTAAAGCAACCCCTTTAATTTTTGTTTTATGCAGCACCCATTTTCTCCTTCTGTATTTTAAAACAGAATGGCCTCCACATCGCTTGTCAAACAATTGCCAAAAGTTAATATTTAGTTGCTTTAATTCTTCTTTTGAATACATGTGCCAAAGGTAATCTAATTTTAATTTTTACTTTTAAGTCGGTAACAATACAGAAACGCCATGCTTCAAAAACTTATCTATTTATTTTTTCTAAGTTGTATCCCGGTAATTTGTTCGGCTCAATTTGTAGAGGTGCAGGCCGATTACAATGGGATAGGAGATTGTATATTTAGTGCCAACAATAATGCTGAAGTACCACTGTTTTTGCATATAAACTTTGGTGATATTGAAAACACCACATTTAACGAACCACTGCCATATGTAAAACGGCTTGCTCCAGGCTACAATGACTTATTTACCTTGCAGCGTGATTTAGATGCAGAGGTGCCCCGGTTTCACTATGAAATTAAAACATATCGCTCTGACCCTACAGCTGATGCTGATCTGGATTTCCCATATTTGTTACCATTTAGGCCTGCAAGTGAAGTTGCCATTTTTGATGTAAAAAGTATTGATGGTTTCTGGGGAACTGAAGGTATTGACTCCTGGTCGGCAACAGGCTTTAAAGCAAACAAAGGCACGGAACTATATGCATGCCGAACCGGTATTGTTGTGGAAATAACAAAACAAGAAAGAAATGGCGATTCGCGCTTATGGTATCATACCTGGAATAACAGTTTAACTGTATTGCACAACGATGGCACACTTATATGTTATCATAATATTAATACTGCGTCAGCACAATTAAAAGTCGGGCAAAAAATTTATTCCGGACAAAAAATTGGTAGAGTTACTTCTCAAACAGGAAAGCTCTTCTTACTAATCTATCATGACTCACTATTTACCAAACAGTTATCATTTGTAATTCCGCAGTTTGTAATTTCTGAAACAGGGGAGCGTGCAATTTTAAACTCATCAAAAACTTATAGTGTATATCATCCCAGAAACGTTAAAGTGCTGGAAATGAACAAGCGGGAACGCAAGAAAATTCTTGGTAAAAAGGACTAAAACTTATGTGTTAAAAAAAGAGCAGGTATTTGAACTGTGAAGTTTTGTGGAATCCTTTTATACGCCAAAATAAATTTTTGAATTAAAACGGGTGTAAAAAGTTTTCTAATTGTTAAAGAATACTAAAACTTTTTGGAAATAAATGCCTTTACATCTTTGAAAAATGACAAAAGTCACCTAATTTTATTTGCCATTAGTTAAATTTGCTAAAAGTATTAAGGGATATAACAAAAGGATTTACAGTTAGTTGAGGAAATATAGAGTTGAAAAATCAAATAGTGAACCAAATGTAGCACAACGTGTTAATGGTGTAAATATTTGTTAATTCATGTTTTTTTTTACTAATTTGTTTCCGAGTATTTAAGGTGAGTGAGTTATTTACTAATTAATAAATTTTATTCTATGAAAAAAATTGCGCTAATGCTATTTGGCATTGCTTTTTTTGGCATGCTTGTGGTTGAAGCACAGGTAAAAAGTATCAGCGGTACTGTAACCAGTGGCGATGATGGTATGGGAATACCCGGTGTTTCAGTAAGTGTTAAAGGTACCACGATTGGTACAGTAACGAATCTGGACGGCCAATACCAATTGGAAGTTCCAAATGATGCTCAATCATTAATTTTCTCCTTTGTTGGAATGAAAACGATGGAAGTTGAGATCAGCGGATCAAAAATTGATGCGGTTATGGAAGCCGATCTTGTTGGTTTGGATGAAGTTGTTGTAGTAGGTTATGGTACTGCTACACGGCAGTCATTTGTTGGAACTGCAAAAACAATTAAGAGTGAAAACATTAAAAGCAAATCAATCTCCAATGTTTCACAGTCGCTATCTGGTGAGGTTGCCGGGGTAAGTGTAATTAACACTTCAGGTCAGCCTGGTTCTACTGCCACCATTCGTATCAGGGGCTTCGGTTCGGTAAACGGTAACCGTGATCCATTGTACGTTGTCGACGGTGTCCCATATTCCGGATCACTGAATGCAATTAACCCGAATGACATTGAGTCCACTACCATTTTAAAAGATGCTACCGCTACTGCTATTTATGGTTCGCGTGGTGCTAATGGTGTAATTTTAATTACAACCAAATCAGGTATGGAGGGTGAAAGTGTTATTGAAGCAGACATCAAATACGGTGTAAACGTAAGTGCTATTGCTCGACACGAAGTAATCAAGTCACCTGAAGATTATATTGGCTTAAGTTGGGAATCGATGTATAACCGTGGTGTAGCAGAAGGAGTAGCCGATCCGACTAAATATGCCAACGACAACCTATTCTCAGGTTCAGGTATTAACCCAAAATACAATATGTGGAACGTATCGAGTGGAGCAGATTTAATTGATCCGGCTACCAGAACTGTTCTGCCAGGAGTTACAAGAAAGTATGATCCGGAGAACTGGGAAGATTATGGATTTCAAAACTCTAACCGCACAGAAGCCAACCTTACATTTAGAGGGGGTAGCGAAAAAACAAAGTATTTTACTTCGTTCGGATATTTGAAAGATGTGGGTTATATTATAAACTCCGACTTTGAAAGATATAATGCTGCAATTAATCTTGATACAGAAATTAAGCCTTGGTTAACCACCAAAGCAAGAATGACGTATGCAATTACAGAAACCAATAATAATGGACAATCTACAGACTCTGGAAGTATTTTCTGGTTTGTGGATAACATTCCTTCTATTTTCCCATTATTCCTTAGAAATGATGACGGAAGTATTGTTGAAGATCCAATTTTTGGCGGTAATCAGTATGATTACGGTAATGGTCGTGCTTTTGGAGCTTTAACCAACTCGATTGCAGATGCTCATTACGACAGAAGCCGCACAAACCAGCACCAGGCTACCGGTAACTTTAGTTTTAATATTAAACTAATGGACGGTTTAACAATTGAGAACACTTTTGGTGCTCAATATTATTTGCGTAAATATAACAGTCTGAACAACCCGTTCTACGGTTCAGCAGCTGGACAAGGCGGTTCTATCTTCAAGAGAGATACACAAATGTTCACTTATAATGTGTTGAATTTAGTTAGGTATCGCAAAGAATTCGGTGATCACTCTATAGAAGCACTTGCAGCGCATGAAGCAAATTTCTGGGAGAGAAAAATAAGTACTGCCAGTAAATCAAAAGCAGTTCATCCTGATATTGATGACTTAAACAATTTCGTTATTGTTTCATCTCCTCCAACTTCTTATACCGATGAAGTAAATCTGGAAAGTTATTTTGGCCAGATTAACTACAACTACATGAATCGTTATTACTTGTCTGCTTCAGTTCGTCGCGACGGAACATCTCGTTTTATTGGCGATAACAAGTGGGATAACTTCGGTTCTGTTGGTGCATCATGGGTTGTTTCTGAAGAATCTTTTATGGCAAATGTGCCGTTATTAGACTACCTGAAAGTTAAAGCAAGTTATGGTATTGTAGGTGAACAACAAGGTGTTGGATTTTATCCTGCTATTAATACCTATAATGTTAACAACTTGAACGATGAAATTTCGATTTCGGCTCGTGACGTTGGTAACCCTGATTTGACTTGGGAAACATCAAAAATGTTTCAGACAGGTATTGAATTTGCATTAGGTGAATATTTGGATGGTTCTATCGACTATTATGTGAAAAATACCGATAACCTGGTATTTGACAGAAGAGTTGGACCTTCAGTTGGTTATGCATTAATTACAGTAAACGATGGCCGCTTACGTAACAGTGGATTAGAATTCGACTTTACAGGGCACATTATTCGTCATTCAGATTATACTCTTGATATTACGCTTAATGGTGAAATGCTCAACAACGAACTTATTGATATGCCTATTGACCCTGCTACAGGATTACCTAAAGTTATTGATATAGCAGGACGTTTTGGACGTTCTCAAGGTCATTCTTTATTTGATTTCTACGTAAGAGAATGGGCAGGAGTTGATCCTGCAGATGGAACAACCATGTGGATTCAGGATTATTACGATGAAAATGAAAACGGATCATTAGACGCAGGAGAGGGAATAACTTCGTTATATGAATACCAGCAAGAAAATCCGGATCATGAGATTAGCCAAACTACAACAAAATCGTATTCTTCGGCAACTCAGAAATACGTTGGAAAATCTTCTATTCCTAAAGTTCGCGGAGCATTCCGAGTTAATGCATCAGTTAAAAAATTCTCTTTAAGCGCACAATTCCTGTATAGCCTAGGTGGTTATTCATACGACTTTGTTTATGCAGCTCTTATGGATAACGATCCTATTGGAAACAACAACTGGTCAACTGACATTTTTGACAGATGGCAAAAACCTGGTGATGTTACCAATGTTCCTCGTTTATCAAACGGATATGATACCAATGTTGCAAGCACCTCAACTCGCTTTATCACTAAAGCTGACTACTTAAACTTAAATAATGTTCGTTTAGGTTATGACTTTACAAGCCTAGTAAAACAATGGGGTATTTCTTCATTAACGTTGTTTGTTTCGGGTGACAATCTGTTCTTATTATCTGCTCGTGATGGATTCAACCCCGCTACGTCAGAAACAGGTACTTCTGATTGGTATACTTACAATCCGTTGACAACTTATACAATGGGATTAAACGTAAAATTCTAAGAAGTGATTTTGAAATTACAAAAAATGAAAAGTATTATGAAAAGAATATATTTATTGGCACTCATGGCCGTGTTAATCGTAGGGATTACTGGCTGTGGAGAAGATTTCTTGGAGGTTCAGCCAACTCAGTTTTTATCAGAAGAACAAGTTGCTGAAGCCGCGGCAAATAATCCCGATGTTGTAGCGGGTAGTGTTAGTGGTATCTATACACTAATGTTTGAAACAGGAACAGGTGGTGATGGTGGCCACGATGATTTTGGGCAAAAAGGATATGATATTTTTAGTGACTTTTTGTGCAGCGACATGGCACTGTCAATTAGTACTTATGGTTGGTACCGTAGAACCACTGAGTATACTGAAACTACAGACTATACCAATACAACCAACTACATGCCTTGGCGTTATTATTACAGACTTATCCGTTCGGCAAATACCGTTATCTCGGCATTGGGTGGTAATGATGTAACACCTGAGAATGAGGAAAACAAACACCTTATGGGGCAAGCAAAAGCCTTACGTGCCTATTGCTATTTCTATTTAACACAGTTCTTTGCATTGGAGTATGAACCTTCAAAAGAGATTCTTCCAATATACACGGATCCAACAGAACCTAACTTGCCAAAAAGTACAACTGCTGAAGTTTTTGCCCTGATGGAGAAAGATTTGACAGAAGCAATTGATCTGTTGGAAACCTTTAACCGTACAGCCAAAAATGAAGTTAATAAATATGTTGCTGAAGGTCTTTTGGCGTATGTATATGCAACTATGGGTGGCGACAAATTAGCTGCGGCTAAAACCTTAACAGAAGATGTTATTAATAACGGTGGATTTACAATTATGGATTCAACCGAAGTTGTTTACATGGGAGATGCCTCAGTTGGTGGATTTAGAGATGTAAGTACTCCAGGATGGATTTGGGGTGTAGATTTAACATTAGATAATGGTCTTGACCTTATTTCATGGTGGGGACAAATGGATGTATTTACCTACAGTTATCAGTGGGCAGGTGACAGAAAAGCAATCGACCAGGGCTTGTATGATGCTATTCCTGCAAATGACGTGCGAAAAGGACAGTTCTATGGTGACCCAAGTTCAGGATATTACCTGATTCCTTTAGGAAAGTTCTATACTGCTGACAGAGCAATTGGTGGACAACGTAACATTGAAACTGACTATGTTTATATGCGTGTTGCTGAAATGTATTTGTTACATGCTGAAGTTTGTGCACAATTGAACCAGGAAGATGCCGCCCGAGCAAGCTTAAAAGAACTGGTTGGCAAACGTATGGCTGATGCAAGTTATATCGACGGTTTGTCGGGGCAAGCTTTAAAAGATGAAATTTACCTGCAAACCCGAATTGAATTATGGGGTGAAGGAAAGAGTTATTTGGCAATGAAACGTAACAAGGCAACAATTGTACGAGGATCAAATCACTTATCACTGGTTGGAGAGCCAATTCCATATAACGACCCAAGATTGACATTTGAAATACCTCAGAATGAGATTCAAAACAACCCGAATATTGATTCTGGTAATAAGTAATGAATGGATCTGCATCGCAGAAAGTTCAAGATTTTTTTAATTGAAAATTTTAAGAATTATGAAAAACATAAAATATTTCTTCCTGTTCGTTGCTTCTGTTCTGCTATTAGCAAGTTGTGAAACAGAAATGCCGGAAACAGTTGATTTAAATTATATTGGTTTTGAAGGAGAATCAGTAGCTGTTGTTGTAAATAAAAACAGCACGGCTGATGTAACTGTAAAAGTCTACACAACGCAAACCACTGGTACTGACAGAACATTTTCTTTAGTGGCTCGTGAAGATTTGTCATCAGCCGATCCGGATGCTTATTCAATACCTTCATCAGTAACAGTGCCTGCAAATTCAAATGTTGGTGAGTTTACGGCTACCGTATCAGACGTTAATATCCCTGCAGAAGGGGTTGAGGCAGTTATAGCATTGTCTACAGATGATGGCGTGTTTGCCGGTGAAAATTTGAGCATTGCAATTACAAAATTCTGTCCTTTCAATATCGACGATTTTATCGGTAATTTCTTAATTACAGAGGCTGGATATGGAACTTATGCAACAACAATTACAAAAGATCCTGATGTTGCTAACCGTATTTGGATAACTAACTTCTGGGATTGGACCAATGATTTGGCATATTACGATTTTGATCCTGATAATGGTACCGTAACCATGCCATCTCAACCGATTTTAATGGGTGATGGAAATACTTACAACTGCGTAGGTAATGGTACTTACAATGCTTGTGCCGGAACATTCCATATGGAATATGGTGGCGATGTTGCCGGAACAGTTCATGATTTTGCTCCTGCCGGAAATTAATTCTGAACAGAAAAAGTTTAAAAAAAGTCGTTTCATTCTTTGAAACGACTTTTTTTATAAACTTTTCTCGTCCTGAAATAGCGTTACACAAAAAGTAATGTTATGACAGAAAGAAAACATTCACAGTACGTTAAGCGTACACAAAAGGACTACTCGATGTCCTTTAAATTACAAGTTGTCACAGAAATTGAACGAGGAGAAACGAGTGCAAGAGAGGCTGCTAAGAAATATGGGATACAAGGCAGCCAAACAGTTGTAACATGGCTCAAAAAATATGGTACCTTTGATTGGGAGAATCAAATACCATCGAATATGCCCAAGAGCCAGGAACAAAAAATTCTTGAACTTGAGGCCAAGGTAAAATTGCTGGAAAAGCAAAAGTCCTTTTTAGAGCATCAAGTCGACCGGGCTGACCGCAAGGCAGTTCTGTTTGATATGATGATCGACCTGGCCGAGAAAGAGTTCAATATCCCGATCAGAAAAAAATGCTCATCCGAACAGTCGACCGAAGCCGACAAGAAGGAACAGAAACGATAGTTTCCGCCTGTGACTTGTTCGGGGTAAGCAGACAGGTTTATTACCGCAGTATTCAATCTGTAAAGCGCAATCAGGCAAGAGCCTTGCAGGTGTTTGCTATGGTGCATGAAATAAGGCGACATATGCCCCGCCTGGGCACACGTAAGCTTTACTATTTATTGCGGGAACGGCTGGGTGAAATTGGAGTAGGCAGAGATAAGTTGTTTTCAATTATGAAAGCAAACCACCTGCTAATAAAACCGGTAAGAAGTTATCGGAAAACGACAGACTCACACCATCGTTTTCATAAGCACAAAAATTTGATCGAAGGAATTGTGCCATCAAAGCCGGAACAGGCTTGGGTAGCCGATATCACGTATATCGGAAACCGTGAAAATCAACAATACCTGACCTTGATAACCGATGCCTATTCTAAAAAAATAGTCGGGCATGATGTGTCCGCATCTCTTAGTGCCGATGGAGCGATCCGCGCATTAAAGCAAGGTCTGAAAAATCGTTCTTTCAAAACAAATACCTTGATACACCACTCGGATCGTGGGCTTCAGTATTGCTGCGATGACTACCAGAAAGTACTTGCAAAACGAAAGGTAAAATGTAGTATGACCGAGTCTTACGATCCTTATGCCAATGCAGTTGCAGAACGCATTAATGGAATTTTTGACCTCCTCCCATTATCCGACACACCCAAAAGTAGAGGAATCCGACTTATCTAACTGTTCCATAAACACCCCATTGGGTGTTCGGCCATCTAGAGAAC
>Ga0207830_100200_pt1 | contig 20415 bp, 15 predicted proteins | sample TtanPargueraPR_6_FD_187740 | JGI IMG/M metagenome (GOLD analysis project Ga0207830, IMG submission 187740) | Aerobic enrichment media microbial communities from Bioluminiscent Bay, La Parguera, Puerto Rico - Tt and E2 (3) (SPAdes) | ecosystem: Environmental > Aquatic > Marine > Unclassified ... | reverse complement strand
AAGGATGCGCTCTACCCCTGAGCTACTCCGGCCTTAAACACACAAAGAGACGGGAATCAAGAACAACTGTTTGTTCAAAATTCCAATCTCTGTTCTGAGCGGGAAACGGGACTCAAACCCGCGACCCTTAGCTTGGAAGGCTAATGCTCTATCAACTGAGCTATTCCCGCTTATAATCTACTGGCAAAAATGCCGTGCAAAATTACAACTTTTTTCCAAACAACCGAACATCTTTCTTCATAATTTCTATTTTTTATTTTACCTACGTCTTTTTCTTTAATCGCAGGAAGAATAATTTAACGATAGAAACCTTATCTTTCTCTCAAATTCCTTTATTTCAGCTGTCTTCAGAACGTCCCTAAAAAGGGTGTGCAAATGTAAAAATATTATTTTAAAAAACTAAAAATTGTTTCCTAATTTTTAATTATTATTTACTCTTGAGTTTTTCTTTGTACTTAACTAACTGTTTTTTAATGGCATCGATAGCCAAATCAATTGCCTCCTCAAATGTATCTGCCTGTTTTTTGGCGAATAAATAATCTTGGGCAGGAATGGAAAGTTTTAACTCAGCAACTTTATTGTTAGCTGCTTCCGGTTTTGCAACCTTTAAGGTTACCTCTACATTTATAATACCATCAAAAAAAGTATCCAGTTTGTTTACTTTTTTATTCACGAATTCCACCAACTTTTGGTCGGCGTTAAAATGCACTGAATTAATTTTTACTTCCATAATTAATCGTTTTTACCACCCCGGGGGTGGGCTTGTTTATAACTCTGTTGCAGTTTCTCGAAAGTTGTATGTGTATAAACCTGAGTTGCTGCCAAATTTGCATGACCTAATAATTCTTTCACCGCATTTAAATCGGCGCCATTATTCAACAAATGAGTTGCATATGTATGCCTTAAAACGTGCGGACTTTTCTTTTCAAGAGAAGTAACCTTTGCCAGGTTGTTTTTTACTACGCGGTACACTAACTTTTCGTACACGGGCTTACCTTTTTCGGTTACAAGTAAAACACCCTCTGGGTTACCTAACTCCTTGTTTCTGATTTTTACGTAATCTTCGAGTAATTTGTTAATCTCTCTTGGATAAGGAACAATACGTTCTTTATTTCGTTTTCCTAATACACGAATCAAATATTCACTTGTATTAAAATCACGATCTTTCAATTGTATTAACTCAGCTAATCTCATTCCCGTCCCGTAAAACAAGGAGAGAATCAGCTTGTCTCGAATTCCTCTAAAATCTTGTTCAAAAAGGTTATCATCCAACAAATGATGCAGCTTTGTTTCTTCAACAAAGTTCGGCAGCTTTTTCCGTACTTTTGGTAACGGTACGTTTAATGCCGGGTTTGAATCAACAACCTGCTCGCGCAGTAAATAGTTGTAAAACGACTTTACCGCACTCACTTTTCGACTGACTGACCGAGGGCTATTGCCTTGTTCCATAAGGTGCACCACCCATGACCGCATCAGCTTCAAATCTACATCTTTAACAATAAAATCCCCGACCATTTTTGTGCAAAATTCCACAAACCGATCGAGGTCTTTTTTGTATGCTGTCACCGTATGAGTAGAGTATCTCTTCTCATACTTTAAAAAATTGATAAACGATTCCTGATAACTCATTGGCCATCTACAACTAATAAATCAGGAACCACTAAAAGATTTTAGTCTTCCTGCTGCTGCAAACCTTGTACGTAGGCAGCTTTTTTCAATTCTTCTCTTCTTCTTACTGAAGGCTTGGTGAACTTTTGACGTTCGCGTAATTCTTTAATCACACCAGTCTTCTCAAATTTTCTCTTGAACCTTTTTAAAGCTCTTTCAATATTTTCGCCCTCTTTTACCGGAATAATAATCATATCTTTCGGATTTACTTTTTAAAATTGAGGCGCAAATTTAGAAATAATTCATAGTAAATCAAATTTAAAGCAAAAAAATAATATTTCCTATCGCTAAATTTTTGTTTTTACTTTTTTAACGACAAGTAATATAAGGACGTATCTTATCAATAAACTCAGGTTCAAGAGTTTGAATATGCTTTAAATCAGCTATTTCCTTTATCGGTCCATCTTTATCTTTGGCGTTAAGTATTGCTGTTGTTTGTGACTTATTAAAATACGGATGTCTTATCAGGTCGCGGTACTCTGCGAAATTAATCCTGATTTTTTTGATTAATAATGTATCTATCACTATCTGGCCCTCCACGTTCCGATATGTTTCTTCTGAAAAGCCATAAACTTCAAGCAATTGTTGTTTAGAGTAAAAGCCACCAAGCAACTCTCGATATTTTATTATTCGTGCGGCATATACCGATCCTATCCCATTCAACTGTTTTAACTGAGTGGTATCAGCCTTATTTAATTCAACTTTTAAATACTCTTTTACAACAGGTATATTTTCTTTTGCCACAGCAGAGTCGGCTTTTTCTGTATTTTCAAATTTAATGTAACGCTCTATTTTGTTATAGGCAAGCGAGTCCATTCCGTAAATTTTAAGAAGATCAGTGTTTTGTTTGAATGTTCCTCCTTTATTGCGGTAAGCAACAATATTAGAAACCTGAAAATTGTTTAAACCGTAACTTTTCAGCACTTCCTTTTTTGCAAAATTTGGATCGAATTTACCGGTTGGCAATTCTGTTTGTGTTACGTTAGCTTTTCTGCGCCCGCTGTGATCTTGCACATCCGAAATCACGAGGTAAGGTGAAATTTGATTAAAAATGGAATCATTGATACCATAAAGCTTCCTGAAGTCGTGCCTTGAATTAAAATGACCTCCGGCATCACGATATTTTATAAGGTTGCGTTTTACATTTTCGGGTAATGCCAATGAATCGAGTTTACTACCTGCAATTTTATTGGGGTCAAATTCAAATAGCTGGTGCTCTTGAGTTGCGATTTTTTGTTCGTTTTGCAAACTTTTATCCCATTCTTCCAGTATTTCGGCAAGCTGTTCGCGGGTATAAAGCGACCTGGGTTCAAATTGGTTATACAATACTTTTACCCCAATCAAAATAACAACAATGATTGCCAAAATGATTATACCAATTCGGTCACCGCGGGAATATGCCAAGAATCCATTTTTTAACTTGAGCCAGGTTCTCTTCATTGTATTCAGGAACTTAAGAGATGCTAATTTACATCATTAAGTTCATTAAATCAATAAAGAAAAGGACGTTAAACCGAAAGGTTTCTAATAAATCGGGGGAAATTTACCCTGTAATTCCCTCCATAAATAATGCGGCAACTGCAATAATTCCTATAGCAATTGGAGCAATGTAGCGAATAATAAAGAATACTATTTTAAACATTACCGAAACCAATTGTCCTTTGTTGCTAATTTCTTCCATAAAGGCTGTTCTGCCCATTCTCCATCCTACAAAAACAACAATTAACAAGGCGCCAAATGTTAGCATAATATTTGCCGACGCATAATTCAGAACCCCAAAAATAGTTTGACCAAATAGCTGAAAATCTGCAAGAGGCCCAAAAGACAAGGTCGCCAAAACACCAAGAACACTAATGGATACTGACCCAATAAGCGTTGCCTTTCCGCGCGAAAACTGAAGTTCTTCTTTTAAATAAGCAACAACAACTTCGAGTACCGAAATAGTTGACGTTAATGCTGCCACGCTTAAAAGAAAGAAGAAAATAATTGAGAATATTACTCCTCCGGGCATCGATTTAAAAACATTTGGCAATACCTCGAACACCAAACCAGGACCGGGCGACATTTGATCTATAGATCCAACCGAGAAGGCAAAAATTGCCGGAATAACCATCAGGCTCGAAAGGATGGCAATGCTGGTATCGGCAAAAGCAACCTGTGCTGAGGTTTTTAACAGGTTATTATCTTTTTGTATATATGAACCATAAGTAATTAGCGTTCCCATACCTATACTTAATGAAAAAGCGGCCTGCCCCAATGCCATTAAAACTGTTTTGAAATTTACGGCACTCCAATCGGGTACAAAAAGATATTTAACCCCTTCTCCGGCTCCTGGCAACGATATGGCACGCACAACTACAAATATGATAAGTACCAAAAGGATGGGCATTAAAATTTTGGTAAACTTCTCGATTCCTTTTTGAATTCCGGCATATACAACAACAGCAGTTAACAACATAAAAACCAACTGCCAGATTAAGGGGCGGTACGGATGGGTACTAAAATCGGCAAAATTCTTTTCCATATCCTGGGTATGCAACAGTTTCCCTGAAATGGCCTGCACGAGATACTCCAGTGTCCAACCGGCAACTGTGCTGTAAAATGCCAGTATGGCAAAAGCGGTAAGAATACCCAAAAAACCAACCAGATACCACGGTGTTCCGGGTGCTATTTTTTTAAAAGACCCAAAGGCATTGAGCTGAGCACGTCGTCCGATTGTAAACTCGGATAACATTACAGGGATTCCGATAAAAAGAATAAAACCAATATAGAGTAACAAAAAGGCTCCCCCCCCATTTTGGGTAGTTACCAATGGAAATCGCCATATATTTCCCAATCCGACTGCCGAACCTGCTGCAGCGGCAATTACACCAAATTTAGAACTAAACGAATCGCGGTTTCCTGAAGGAAGACTTGACATACCAATAATGTTTTATAATTTTTTGACGCCTTAAACTTACAACCTCTCACAGATTGCGCCTCAAAAATGCAAAAAAAATACTCATGACAAAAAACTGGTTAAAAAAAACCAAAAAGATTAACCCTGGATTCCGAGAATTTAAAACGGATAACCTATTGCAAATGAAAAAGCAAAGTCATCTCCGGTTAAACTTCGGTTACCAATAATCCACCGTTGTCCTTCTTGGGCAGAAGGGTCACGAAGTTTCATTCCAATATCAGCACGCAAGATAAAATAGGAAAGATCAAATCGAAAACCAGTACCTGTGCCCACAGCAAACTGCCGGTAAAATTTATTCAGTTTAAATTGAGCTCCTTCCCGGTTGTCGCTTTCATTCATGGCCCAAATATTTCCGACATCTAAAAACAGAGCACCTTCTAAGGCTCCTAATAGTCGGAAACGATATTCGAGGTTGGCTTCAAGCTTAATGTCGGAAGATTGATTGGGATAGGCATCATCTGGAGCTTTATAAGTTCCGGGGCCTAAGGAGCGCACCTGCCAGGCACGAATACCATTGGCACCACCTGCAAAATATTGCTTTTCGTAGGGTAAAACGCGGGAGTTGCCATAAGGTAATCCAACACCAACAAACGCTCGACCAACAACAGAATTGTAACGGTCAATCTGAATGGCTCTTCTCAGCTCGAGGTCTGCCTTTACATATTGTGCAAACCGAATATTAAAAAACTTATAAAACTCATAAGTTTCATTGGTAATGGTGTCAGTAGCTGTTGATTTATCCCTACCGGTAATTCGGGAAAGTGCGTAAAGCAAATTTCCGGAAGATTCAACATTCATTCGCGCGTAGGTATAATTTTTATTCGACGCCAGACGCTGATTATTATAAATAAGGGAATAATTCATTGCAAATATCAGGTGATCGGTAAAACTGCTTTTTATGTACAGGTCTTTTATCGAATTTATAAAATCAGGATCAAACTCGTATAAACGTACCACATTTACATCTAAAAAATTCCATAAGTGTTGGTAATTCTGAGATGTTTTCCAGTCGTATCCTACCTTAAAGTTGGTGATTCGTCGTGTATATTCGGGTCTTTTCTGGTAGTTGTACCCGGCGTTAAAAACAGTTTTTGGTAAGTACTTGGCAAAACTATTTATATATTTTCCGGGCCCCAGAAGTTTTGGAATCATTAGGTTTGTTTCCACACCAAACTCACGGGTATTAAATGCCTCGGTTTGATTGTCAACTTTCCGATGCATTCGTTCTGTCGCTCCTTTTAACCGCAACTGAAAAACCTCGGCTCCTTTAAACAGGTTTCGGTGTTGGTAGTAAATATTACCGGCAACTCCCAGGTTTCCCGAAGTGTTTGTCCCTTCAATGTCAAAAGAGGTTGACTGTTTATTTAACGGTGCCAGACGAATATGACAATCCAGCAAATTTGTATCCTGTTCAGGGTAGGTTTCATTAAATTGAATATCGACAAAACGAAACTGGCGTAACCTGTTTAGGCCATTAAATGTGTTTTCCACCTCGCTGGCATTGTACAAGTCGCCACTTTTCATTTGATTGGTACGGATAAACAAGCCTGGTGGATAAGAGACTTGTTTGTTGGCATAAAGCACCGAGTTGTCCCAAGTTATAGTGTCTGAAAAGACCAGTGTATTTTGCCGGTTTGCGGTTACCGGCGTATTACCGGGCATAACCAAATAAAAGAACTTATTAAGCAGGTAGGGTTTTAAAAGTTTCGAGCTGTCTATTTGGCTGGATTGAATTTCGCCAATATACAAATCCAAAAGCACCTGCCTGCTGTAAAGCGTTGTATCGGCCAGGTACCGAACCTGGTTCTTTGAAAAATAATAGTAACCATTGTTTTGATATAAACTTACTATTCTACGCTGTTGCTTTTCTAATTCGTAAATATCAAAAGGAGTGCCAGGCCGCATTCTGTTTTTAGTAGAATCTTTAAAAAAAATTTCTTTCAATTCCGGCGTTTCAAAGTGATAGTTAATGCGCCTTATTTTATATTGCTGTCCAGATTTAACCGAAAACGTCAGTGTTGCTTTTTGCTTTTTTTCATTAAAATCTACATTTTTTTCTACTTGGGCCTGGTAATATCCTTTCTGCCCCATGTACTGTTCCAGCTGATCAACCGAACGTTCAGCCATTACATTATCATAAATTTGAGGGGCCTCTCCAATTCGTTTTAACCAGTCATCAGTCTTTTTCTTCGACGACAAATTATAGAGCATCAGGTAAAATTTTATAAAACCAAGAATCTTATAATTTTCTTTCTGCCGAAGTACTGCACGGGCTTCTTCTTTGCTAACTTTAGGGTTATCAACTTCCAGTTCAACCTTTTGTAATAAGTATTCCTGCTCCGGAACAAAACGTGTTTGGGAACACGATGCCAAAACCACGACAGATAATAACATTATCCACTTAAAACTTCCTGTAATCTGTTTGTACAACCGCTCTACCAATTCCAACAACTTTTATTTTAACAAAAATAACCAAGAGTTTTTTTAGAAAAAGTAACTTTACCTTTATTATCTAACAATTGGGTTAAAATCAATGATTGGTAAAAGTACAATAAAACTTATTAATTCTTTGGGATTAAAAAAATACAGAACAAAAGAAAATTTATTCCTTGTTGAAGGCGACAAAATGGTTGGTGAAGTATTGCAATCTGAACTTGAAGTGGAGATTTTAGTTGTGACCGATCATTTTTTGCAACAAAATGTACTTCCCCCAAATTCGGCAAAAAGAATAATTGAGGTAGATCAGAAAACGCTGAAAAAAATTAGCTTGCTTCAGCACCCACAATATAGCTTGGCCGTTTGCCAAATTCCGGAAAAAAACAATTCGGAAATTGAAATCGGAAATAACTTGTCCATATATCTTGACGGAATTCAGGATCCGGGAAATATGGGAACGATTATACGTATTTGCGATTGGTACGGTGTTGATCGTTTATTCTGTTCGCCGGATTGTGTTGATTGGTATAACCCAAAAGTAATACAGGCCAGCATGGGGTCTTTCAATCGTGTTGAGTCTGTTTCCTGTGAATTTGAGCCGCTATTCAAACTTGCAGAGCAATATAATGTTCCGGTATTTGGTGCATTTATGAAAGGCGAGAACATTTACCAGCAGGAATTGCCAGCCAGAGCTGTTCTTGTAATGGGAAACGAAGGTAAGGGAATAAGGGCGGTTATAGAAAAACAGATCAAAAACCGCTTAAGCATTCCTAATTTCTCAACAAATGCAGTTAAAGCCGAATCCTTAAACGTATCAGTTGCAACAGCAATAATTTGTTCTGAGTTTAAACGAAATTACTCGAAGTGAAACGACAGTGTGAATATTTTCGACCGTAGATTTTTTATGGATTGGGCATAATACAAACGTTGTTGGCCTCCCGGCAAATCGCCTAACTGGTTGTTTAATCCAAGGCTGAATTTTGCTTCAACAGAAAAACGGAAAAACGGGAAATAATGATCCCAGCCACCGCCAAGCTCAGCGTATAATCCACCGCTCTTTAGTTTTATTAAGTCTTCCTGCGCCGTACGTGAAATATCATGTCGATAAGCGCCACCAAAAATAACATAAGGTCTGTCGTTATTAATTCGCCGGGCCTTATACTTTAATAGTAGCGGAAAATCAAGAAATGTTGAACGTATGGTATAATACGACAAATCTTCATCATACACGTTAACATCTTTTACCGGCACATTAAATGTCAACTGTCGCTCGCCAAACGAAAGTCCGGGTAAAAACCTCAGGTTAAAATCTTTCGACAATCGCATACTGGTTATAATACCAACTGTAAAACCAGGAGTTAAAGTAGCCACATCTGATCGGATTTTACTATCCCATGCAATTCGGTCAAGAGGGTATGGAATAAAATCGGGATTTTCACCAATGGGGTTGTAATTTACCACATTAAAATCGAGGGTATTCATTCCAATCGTAAACCCAAAATGAAAAAGTTTATCATCGAAGGTGGTGAGGTAGTTAATTTTTTGTTTCTGTGCAAAAACACTACAACCAATAAACAGGACTATTATTGAGATAAAAACTTTCTTCACTTTCGTAAATTGTTGCTTTTATGAAAAACAAAAAAACAAAAACTTTATTGTATTAACGGTTCTATTTGTTGGGTTTATGTGCCAGGTAAATTGAGGCTATTCCAAATGTTTGCCTAAAGCACTCATTATGTACAAATCCAACATCGGCTAAAATAGTTAAAAATCTGTCACCATCCGGAAATTCATAAACCGATTCGGGCAAATAAGTATATGCGCTGCTATCTTTTGATATAAATCTTCCTATAAACGGTAAAATATATTTAAAATAGAACATATAAATCTGCTTAAAGGGAAAATGTACAGGTTTTGAGAATTCGAGTACAAAAAAAGCACCACCCGGTTTTATTACCCTAAAAATTTCAGTTAAACCTTGTTCCAGGTTTTCGAAGTTACGAACACCAAAACCAACGATCGCAGCATCAAAAGATGCATTTTCAAAAGGGAGTTTTTCCGAGTCAGCTTTTATGAAATTTATTTGTTTTTCAAGACTTTTGTCCCGAATTTTTTTCCTACCCACATTCAGCATCCCTTCAGAGATATCAATCCCGGTAACTTTAACCGCCCCAAGTTTTGTTGCTGCAATAGCAAAGTCGCCTGTCCCGGTTGCAATATCAAGGATATTCTCAGGAGCGTAGGGTTTCAACTTCCGAATTGTTTTCTTTCGCCACAGTTTATCAATGTTTAATGACAAAACGTGGTTAAGCAGATCGTATTTTGAGGAGATATTATCAAACATCTCCTCTACCTGACCTTTTTTTGACTGTGTTGATTGTTTGTAAGGAAGGGCTGCCATTAAGATCCTACAGTCATTTTATCGATATAACCAAACGACTCATCGTCGATTCTGATTTCTCCTTTCGTAACGTGCCCCAGCGTAAAAAAGGGTACATTAAGTTCCGACATCGCATCCACAAAATCATCTTCTTTTTCCGGATTCACACCAACCAGCAGGCGGCCCATTGCTTCGCCAAATAAAAAGGCATCGTTTCGGGTTTCTGCGTCAGTGGTAATATCAAATCCTAATTCGTTTGGAATGGCAGCACGCAGCAAAGTAAAAAACAAACCACCTTTACCAACCGGACTAGCACTCTCAATCAGATTTTTGTCTGCTAATACTTTTATGGCTTTCTGAACAGCCAATTCATCTTCAATGTTGTAGGCGGGCAGCGGCGATTCTGATATACCGTGATAAAACTCAAGATACTCCGAAGAACCGATGTCGTTTAACGATCTGCCAATAACAAAAATATGGTTGCCTTTGTTTTTAAAACTATGCGTTATTAGGCTTACATCGGCAGCCACCCGCGCCATCATACTAATTATTATGGTTGGAGGCACAGGTCCATGCTCCGAGAAATGGTCAAAACGAATTTTTCTGTCTGAAATTTTTAAGCCAAACTTTGCAGCTGCATTTTCTAATCCTTTTTTGGCTCCGGATGCAATAAACTGTCCATTCGGATCAGCAATGTCGATGTGATACAAGAAAGCACTCAAAGCAAAAGGTTTGGCACCAAAACACAACATTTTCCGGGTAGCCCGTGCAATAAGAATTTCAGTTGCTTTTTGCGGATCGTTTTCTAAATGATGGTGAAAGGCATGCGTACTCATTGCCATACGTGTGCCATTATTATCCATTTCAAAAATGCCGGTATCGTCGGCATCGCTATCGCCAATCGATTCCGGAGAAATACCTTGCTCACTAAAATCGTTAAAATAATTAATCGTTGATAAATTAGGATTTACCATTAGCGAGAAGACTATCTCCTCCAGGTTTTCTGGTTCCGCAATTTGATCTATCGAGAACTCTTCTTTTGTTTGAACAGCATCACTCATACAGCATTTTTTTCTTGTTAACCTCTGGCAAAGGTAATTAAGTAGGTGATTTTACCATAAAATTTGCTTTCTTTTTTGTTCCTGATAATACCGTTTGATTTTGCGTGTTGGAATATTTGATTTTTATGTTTGAATAACAAAGAAATGATGAAAACAGCTAAAAATGCTTAATGCCGTGTATTGTGATTAAAACCTTGGGGAGAATTTAACTAACTTTGCAACTTAATTAAAAAAGAATGTCAGAAGCAATAGTAGTTACACCGGTTAAAGATTCGTTGGAAACAACCAAACGTACCATTAAAGCGATAATGGAAGCTAAAGGTAAGTTTGATTATTTTGTATATAATGATTTCAGTCAGCCAGAAACCCGGGACTTTTTAAACGAGGCTGCCGCAAAAGATGGTTTTTCTGTTGTGCACCTCGAGGATATAACCAATACTCCTTCTCCTAACTACAAGCTGGTTCTGCAAAAAGTACAACAATTAGCTTTACAGGCTAAGGTTCCGCTAATTTTAATAGAATCTGACGTCGTTATCAAAAACGACACAATTGAACGTTTACTTGAGCTAATGAATTCGAAACCAGATGCAGGAGTTATTGGAGCTATTACTGTTGATAAGAACGACAATTATAACTTCCCATACAATTTCGAGAAGCATAAGAGTAACGACGTGGTTGATACTTCGCACAGTTTAAGTTTTTGTTGTACACTGATTACTGTACCTTTTTTGCAAAAATTCAGTTTTTATGATTTGGCACAAAATAAAGACTGGTTTGATGTTTTTATCAGTCGCCAGTCTAAAAAGATGGGATTTAGTAATTATCTTGCAAAAGGTATAAGGGTTTTACATCTGCCACATTCGAGCAGGCCCTGGAAAAATCTGAAATATAAGAACCCTGTTCTTTATTATTTAAAAAAGATATTTTTAAAGCGAGACCGAATTTAAATGCAGGAACACTTATTAAATAAAAGAAACAAAGTAATTGGGCATCTTCTTTTCTGGGCTGCCAGTATTTTGTTTTTGTGTTTCATTTTTTTTATTTACAGTCGCGAATTTGACCTGAAAACTATAGCCAAAGCTGTAACAATTAATGCAGGTTTTGGCATTGCCGTATATTTCAATTTGTACATTCTTATTCCACGTTTTCTTACCCGTAAACAATACATTTATTACCTGTTTTGGCTGGTAGTTCTTATTTCCATAAGCAGTTTAATCCTTCAGGCCCTTATTGTTTACCCGCTAAGGTCATTCCTTGAGGTCTCTGAGCAACTCACGTCAATTAGTTCCGAGACCCATTCCGCCTTCTTTTTTGCCACCCTGTTTTATGTTGGCATTACTACATTTTTAAAATTATTTAAGGATTGGCTTTCGCTGCAAGACATCAACTATAAACTTGCAAAAACTGAAAAAGAAAAACTTGAGGCAGAGCTGAAGTCTTTAAAAGGTCAGTTAAATCCGCACTTTTTGTTTAACTCATTAAACAATATTTATTCACTGGCCTTAATCCAATCGGAAAAGGTTCCGGATCTGATTCTACGGCTGTCTGATCTAATGCGCCACATTATTTACGATTCAAAGGACAATTTTATTGCTTTACAAAAAGAAATTGAATTTGTGGATAATTTTATTGCTTTACAGAAAATACGTATTACTGAAAATACTTCAATTAATTATACTAAACCTTCCTCGGTTCCTTCCGCATATATTGCTCCTCTTCTGTTTGAACCTTTTATAGATAATGCATTTAAACACGGTTTGCCAGGAACAGAAACGGATTTTATCGCTATTACCTTCGAAATAAAAGATGATTGGTTAGGTTTTCGTTTGGAGAACAATTATTCAAACGAAGAAAATACCAATACCAAGAACTCAGGAATAGGTATTGCAAATGTAAAACAGCGTCTGGAACACCTTTATAAGCCCGGAGAATACCATTTACAAATTGAGCGGGCAAATGATAAGCACTCGGTACTTTTACAATTAAAACTTAAAACAAATGGCAATTAAGGCTCTTATTATCGATGACGAACCCCTTGCTCAGAATGTGATTAAACAATACGCACAAAAAATTCCTTTCCTCGAAATCACCGGAGCATGTAACGATGCTATTTGTGCTCAAAAATTTATTCACGAAAACGAGGTTGATCTTTTGTTTTTAGACATTAATATGCCGAAACTCTCTGGTATTTCTTTTCTTAAAACCTTAAACCGACGGCCTTTGGTTATTTTTACCACTGCCTACTCCGAATATGCGCTGGAAGCCTATGACCTAAATGCAATTGATTACCTAAAGAAGCCATTCTCATTTGAACGGTTTTTTAAGGCTTTTAGCAGAGCAGAAGAGCTTTTTTTATTAAAGAATAAACAAACAACTACTGCGGAGAGCAATAAAGATGTCAATGATTTTCTATTCATTAAAGCAAACAAAAAAACCATAAAAGTTAAGTTTTCCGATATTTTTTACATTGAAGGCTTAGGAGACTATATCAAGATACATCTTAATACCGAGAAAATTGTTACAAATCTTTCTATGAAGAAAATTTTCTCCTTGCTACCGGAAGACCAATTCTATCGCACCCACAAATCATTTATTATTGCAGTTGATAAAATTGAATCGTTAGAAGGCAATATGGTTAGTATTTCGGGAGAAAAATTACCAATCGGCAATAGTTATCGCTCCGACTTTTTTGACTATGTAAAACGCTTTACTGCTGATTAGAATAAAATAAAACCTTGTTGTTTTAATGTTTCCAGCATTTTAGCCGAAAAAAAGTTATTGTCTGCTTCTTTGTATCGCACATCGGTAAATACCTGTGCTAATGTCTCCTTACCATTCTCTGACACAAATTTTTTCGAAGCGTCCAGATTCTCCTTACATTCATACAGGCGATCAATATCAGACTTTTTGTAGTCACAATAGCTCTCCTTATGAATAATTCCTTCCAAAGGAATTCGGTCTGTTAACTCAGGTACCTCCACCGGATAACCTAAAGCTACAGTAGTTACCGGAAAAGTAAGTAAAGGCAGGTCTAACACGTCAATAATTTCTTTTGCATTGTATGTTGTAGTGCCTAAATAACAAATACCAAGCCCATAATTCTCAGCAGCTATACAAACGTTTTGGGCAACTAAAATAGCATCAATAAGAGCATTTGTAAACGACAGGAAGTTATTATATCCTGGCTTTGCATTATTAAATTCGCACCATTTTGTAAATCGATTAAAATCGGCAACAAAAGTTAATAGAACAGGAGCCGTCTTAGCAACGGGTTGATTAAAATGCAGCGGAGCCAGCTTTTCGATACTTTCCTTACAACGATTAACAACGATGCTGTACAACTGCATATTTCCGGTTGTAGAAGCGCGTGTGCCCGAATAAAGAATACTCTTGAGCAACTCTTCACTAATTTCCTTGTCTTTAAACTTTCTAACCGTTACATGTTTGTTTAAAAGTTCCATTACAACTCACTTTTTTAATGCTTATTCTACTATTCTATAAAATAAAAAAGGGAAGCTAAAAGCTTCCCCTTTTTAATCAATCAATTCGGTATTACCTTTTAATAATCCTTTCTGATTTAACGATTTCGTCGTCAGCAATTAATGTTACAACGTAAACGCCAGTTACCAGATTACCAGTACGGATTTCATAACTTGGATATTCAATATCTAAGATTCTTTGACCAGCAATGTTAGAAACAACTACACGGTCAAGTTTATCTGCATTGTCAATTCTGATGAAATCATTGAATGGGTTAGGATAAACCGCGAATTCAAGCGTTTCGAATCCTGGCTCTACACCTGTTGCCCAGTCAGGACCTGTAGTAAACATCCACTCTTCACCAAGCTCACCAGCAACGTCACCGTCCCAGGTTAAACCGTCACCTACAACAACTCCGCTGTCAACAGCAACAGTGTAAGTAGTGTTTTTATCTAATCCTAATTCTCCTTCAGCAACTTCGTATGTCACTGTAATCGTTCCTGCAACAGGATCAACCATAGTGGAAGTGATAGGAATAGTCAAATATTCTTCAGTTGAATCTTTTACTGTAACTGTTAGGTTTCCAGTAACTGAATCATTAAATGCAATTGGTCCATCAAATGTGATAACGAATGTTGGATGATTATCTTCAAGAGTGTCTACTGGACTTACACTTACTAAGTCTGGCATACTTCTATCCTTTTCATCAACCGTTACATTAATTTCTGCAGTACAAACTGAATCCATATTGTAGATGAATGTGTAATCACCTGCATAAAGCATAGTGTCTAACATCGCTTCTGCGTATACAAACTGGACAGCTTCGCCTGTGTAAGTAACTAATGTAGTATCCATGCTCATTGGGTATTCCAATGTAATGGTATCCATAGCAGCACATTCGTGAGCATCGTATACAGTAATGTAGTGCATACCGCCACCTAATACTACCATGTCATCAGTAATTACTTCGTCACCAACCATTACAGTGTAAGGTGCAACACCACCCGCAGGAGTAATAGTAACTTCAGTTCCACATCCGTCAACATCACCTGCAACTACAGTAACAGTAAGTTCGTCGCTGATTACCTGGTCGAATGTTACTGAATCTTTTGCAGACTCACATCCCATGCTGTCAACAACATATACTTCGTAGTGTTGGTCATCATCACTTTCGTTATCAAATTTGAAGATTTGATCTAAGATGATGTCACCTTCTTCGTACCAACCTGTTTCACCAAAGTGAGGAGCTGATTCAATTTCGTATTGTCTCCACATTACTTTGAATTTACGTCCTTCTTCACCTTGTACACTTACTTTAACAGAAGCAGCTGTGTCTCCTGAACAAGTAACGTCCATCATGTCGAATGTAATAGGCTCAACAGGAATAATTTGTAATGTATTTGTTGTATCTGTACAACCATTATCATCCATTACAACTACAGTGTATGATTTACCAGTTTGTACTAAGAATGAATTATCTTCCTGGTAATCAGTTTTCAAGTTTCCACTTTGCCATAATTGGTATTCAAATGGAGCTGTACTTGAGTCAGTAACTGTAACTTCAATGTAACCTTCAGTTTCATCAGGACAAGTAAACATACCTTCTGCTTTGTCTAACACAGCTACCAGTTCTTTTGGCTCAGTAACTTCTACTGAATCCATTGTAGAACAACCAGTTGCATCATGTGTCACAGTAATGTAATATACACCTGCTCCGACATTTTCTAAAGTATCCATTTCAACACCGTCGATTTCTACAGTAACTTCCGGATCAACAAGTGGAGTTTCGTTTTCAGTTACTACTACATTGCTAACAATTACATCAGCTGTAGTTTCACCGTTACACTGAATAGGATCTTCAACGTCAATATCAAATGTTACAACGAAAGCTGGTTCTTCAATTTGAACACGCCATTCGTTAACAGGCTGATCGTTTTCATCGTATTCACCACCGATAATACAGTTGTTAGCATCTTTCGCCCATACAACCCATGTTCCGGCCATTTTTACACTGAATACGCTATCGCTTACCCATTCGTCGCCATCAACAGCAGGAATGTCTTCAATAAGAATGTGACCTGTTACAGGATCAGCTAAAGCTGCATAGTATTCGTAGTTTCCAACACCGCCTGAAGCTTGAATTGAGAACATTCCAGAATCCAGACAGGTAATGTCCTGAATCCAGGTAGCTTCAAGTTCCAATTCTGTTGGTTCTGAGATATCTAAATTATTAATGTTACTCTCGCATCCTTCAGCATCAACTACTGTTACACTGTAAGAACCTGCAACCAACATTTCGAATACATTTTCACCATCAGCATCATAAGTAATTGTATCAATTGCTACAGCTGATTCTGAAAGTATTAATTCGTAAGGAGCAGTACCTCCACTAACTGAAGTAACTTCAATAATACCTTCGTCGCTGCCATTACAATGTACAGAATCAACAATTACAGCAACACCAATTAGACTGTCTGGTTGGTTAATTACAACTTCAGTACTGATTTCACATTCTCTTCCATGATTTTCGATAGCAACAATTTCATAGTTACCTGCAGCAAGATCTGTAAGAACTACGGTATAGGCTGAATCTTCGTGTGAGCCAACCATTATATCATTTACATATATATCGAAATCAACCCCAACGTTACCTCCGGTAACAGTTATTTCTAATTTACCATTAGGATCTTCTAAACAACTAGCAGTTACGTCTGTAACATCAACATCCAACATTAAAGGTAACGGTTGATTAATAACTACAGTTTGTGGTTCTGATGGACATTCAGGAGAGTCTGCATCGCGTACCCAAACCTGGTATGTACCTGGTTCTGTAATAACAACTGTTTTTTTGTCTGAATCTGCTGGGAATGCTAACCAAGGAGCAGCACCAATTTTAAATTCGTAATCTCCGCTTACGCCACCGTATGCATCGATGAATACTTTACCATCACTTGCACCAAAACAAGAGATATGTTCGTAGTCCATAGAGAAATCTACAGCTTCTTTTGGCTGCGTAATAATAATAGGCTCACTCATATCGCCTTCGCAACCGTTAAGGTCGATTACTTCCAATACGTACCAACCTTCAGGAAGACCTGTGAAAATAGTAGTGGTTACTGAATCATATTCTTCAATAACATCACCCATGTATTCGTGTAAGCTGTATACCAATTCGCCTGAACCACCAGTGGCTGCTTCGAATTCGATAACACCTGAGCTATCGCCGTAACAAATATTGTGTGTAGTAGAAATAGTATCTCCAACTAACAATTCGTCGTAACCGGCTACAATAATTGAGTCAGAAATGAAACGCGTAGTATCGTTACAGAACTCATCCCAAACAACAGCAAAGTAAGTACCTTTACTAACGTTGATATTTACTGAATCTGCACCTTCTGGCCATTCTAAACCATATTCGTCCATTTCCATATTTTCTGCTTTAGCTTTTGTATTAGCTAATGCATAATAAATATCGTAACCATCCATAGCTGGTTCACCATCTAATTTCAAGGTGATTTTGCCATCGTTTGATTCGTAACACGAAGCAACCTCTGTAACAGTTGCTGTAACAGTAGCTAATTCCTGTTCTCTAACAGTAAAGGTGAAGTAATCAGCTTCGCCATCACCGTCCTGATCAAGTTTACAACCGTAAGAATCTTCAATCCAGATATAGTAGGTTCCTGGAGCAATTACATCCTCGTCTAAATGATAAGGATAAAAATAGAAATAGAATTCATCATACCAATTCGCATAAGCACCAATTTGTTCACCTGCCAAATAAACAGAATCAACATCTGTAGTCACATAGGCGCTCAAATATCTATTGTCATCATAATCTATTCCAGACCAGTAACCATAACCACGTACGCCTTCACTTGTTTCACCTTCGCAAACTACAGTATCAGCACTCACTAAATAATCAATATAATGATAAGCATCATCCACATAAATTTCGTATTCATCTGTTAAGTGTGGACAATTGGCATCACGAACATAAATATCATAATTACGTCCACCGCGTACATTAAATACATTATCAACATACCAGTCGTTACCATTTATTGAATATTCGTATTCTCCGGTACCACCTGCAGCGTAAATCTTAAGTAAACCATCGTTTCCTCCGGTACATGTTGGTTCTACTTCATCCCATCCGTTGAAATGTACTGGCATCAATTGGTCGATTTCAATATCTTCCGGCCATGCTAATTCACAGTCTGTTTCATCAGCATCTCTTACACTTAGTGTGTAATCACCTGCTTCAACATACCATGCCCATGCAGTATCTTGCCACATTTCGCCATCGAAACTAAACTCATAGTTTCCTGAACCACCGGTTAAATTTTCAATAGTTACCCAAGTGCTATCGCCATAACAAATAATAGTGTCGTTATAAACCACTTCATAATGTAAGTCTTCAGGAGACTGCACAGAAACAACATTACCAGTTCCGTTTGGATTGTCGTATTCTGCTGTATCCATACATGGATTCCCAACATATAATGAGTAGTAAATTGGCGACAAGTCTTCAATAAAGATAGTATCACCTGTCATTGAAACAGGAGAACCGCCTCCAACCCATGCAGTGTAAGCAACACCGGCAGGCTCAATATTAAATACTTTAATTACACCATCTTTAGTTGTAGTATCACCACAACTAACATCTACAATTGCAATATCAAATGTAATTTCGTCTGGCTGAACAATAACCAAAGTACTGTCAAGATTACCAGGACAGCCTAAGCTATCTTCAACTGATACCGTATATGATCCGGCAGGCACTGATATTACTGCAGGAACAATTTCGGTAACAGTCATACCACCAATAGTGATATCATAAGATCCATCAGCATAAGGAGTACCACCAATTACATTTACAATAATATCTACTGAATCGCCTCTACACAACACAGAGTCAGTAGAAGCTTCAAACTGAGTAATTTCAACTACATCAGGAGGATAATTCACATAAACAGAATCCCATTCTGAAACTCCACAATCAGGATTTACACCCTGAACAGCAGCATAGTACCAGCCACCTGCAGCAGCAAACTGCGTACCACCTTCATAAGCGTAATCCGAGTAATCACCAGCTGGTCCTACCCAGTTAACACTATCTACAAAATAAACTGTATGTGGAGGATGGCTACCTTCAAAATAAATAGTAACCTCACCCTGATCGTCCCAACATTGCGGATGTTCCGCAGCCATTGAATCGATCAAAACCTGCTGGATTGTATCCTGACCAGCGAGATCCAATTCATTAGAGTAACAAGTATCATTAACTAACACCCGTACTGTGAATCCTACTCCTTCTGTCACCCAGAAAGTAGAATCGGCGGTATAACCACCTACATCATCTGGATCACCATCCCAGTTAAACGCAAATTTTGCATCCGGATACCCAGTAACCTTGTACTGAACAAGATCGCTGTCGCATACCGTTGTAATGTCGGTAACCAGCACAACATCACTTGCCGAAATTGTCGGGCCACAGTCATTCTGCGCCTTAACCACAGTAACCGTGCTCAACAACATAACAAGCAACGCTAAGCTAAAAAGCCTTGTAAACATTTTTCTCATAGCATTTCTTTTAAATTGAACTTAATTGATTGATTGATTTTAATTTATTTAATTCTTTAATCATTTATCCTGACTATTTGGTCTCTGTAAGTATAGTAAACTCTACAAACGTATAAAAATTTGCATCAATGTACAAAATATAACCTGCATAAAATGCATTCTTTTACACAATGTTTTCAACAGGGCCATACCAAATCCAAAGCTTAATTTTTAATATCTAATTATTTTTTGGGTTTGAACGCAATCCAGGCTCTGTATTTAAACCTATTTCAGTGCAATTTTAATCTTATTTTTTTAATTACATATAATAAATGGATTATTTTTTCGCTTATTTTATGTAATATTTTCAGAAACGATGAAAAATAGCGACCAAAATTACAATAGACACAGCTTTTTAAAGGGTTTTCAACGACTTCGTTCTTCATTTCACCAACAAAGAAGTGGCTGGCATTGTCGCAAGCTCCTAAGTATTACTATTTTTATACTATTACTTCTTGGGATCAGCTCGTGTAAAACCTGCAAATGCCCGGCATACAGTTATCAACAGCAGCAAGGGATAGAAAACCTCCAGCAACAAAAGACCTAAACAGGATTCAGCTTTCTAAAAACTGTTCGGTTATTAATAGGTATAAAAGCGGATTCCTGTTTTCCGCTGGTCTTGTTTTCTTCTACCATTAAACGTAACCGGAATTATTATTTACCTCAGAGTAGCTTCACCATCTTCGTACTATGTAAAAATGAGTAGTAATATCGGATCACATTAAAAATCCGGTGGACTTTGTTCTTTTGCTAATATATTAATATCGCTTGCTAGCCCCTTCCGGGGGACATACTATTTGGCTTAATCC
>Ga0207830_100188_pt1 | contig 23188 bp, 21 predicted proteins | sample TtanPargueraPR_6_FD_187740 | JGI IMG/M metagenome (GOLD analysis project Ga0207830, IMG submission 187740) | Aerobic enrichment media microbial communities from Bioluminiscent Bay, La Parguera, Puerto Rico - Tt and E2 (3) (SPAdes) | ecosystem: Environmental > Aquatic > Marine > Unclassified ... | reverse complement strand
GGTTTTCAATAAACTATACGCGAATCTGCAAATCACCTGCCGAGGTGGTGAAATTGGTAGACACGCTAGCTTCAGGTGCTAGTGGGGGCAACCCCGTGGAGGTTCAAGTCCTCTCCTCGGCACCATTTTCTTCCCCAGAAAATGGCCTAAGAAATTAAAAATCCCGAAAAAATCAGCAGCATCTGACGTCGAACTCGCCGTATTTACGCCGAGCATTTTGTGCTGTCTGGAAGGACGACAGACAGAACATCCATCGCCCTTTCCGCAAACCGCCTTACTCCGACAGCCTGTCCAACAGATAGTCCGAGAGGCTCTGGTACTCGTACTCCACTGTGGAATACGCCCGGCCCGGCCGGTCGAGAGGACCGTCACCGCAATCGGATGTGGCGACGAAATCGACCAGATACGCCGTCTTGAGCAGGTTCGGACGCTGCACATCCAGCTCTTCGCTGTTCAGTGCGTCGTAAAACAGCTGCCACTGGAACGCCCCGTTCGCAGAATCCACTTCTGGCCTATTTGCGGTCGCCCGATCCAGGAACGGGAACCGGAGCAAGCGGGCAAAAGAGACGCCATTACGCTCATCAATATCGTATTCATAGGCACCAGCCCCGAAAAGATCGGAAGCGGCAACGTCACTGGTAAATGAGAAGGGAAACAGCCGGGTCGCATACTGGCCGTTGCGCTCGGTATCGTTAGGCGCAACACCCTGGGGCGCGCAGGAGGCTCCACCACCAGCAAAACCAACGGCTGCTTCCAGCCCACCGCCCGCGGTCAGCCGATACCCACTGACCAGATCCCGTGGCGACTGCTCGCCATCCAGAATGTCCGCTGGCGAATTGGCCTCCTCTAATGTCAGCACGCGATCATCAGCTCTGCCGGGCACGGATTCCAGCAGAGTCCCGGTCTGCTCATCCCAAACCCAGCTGATGTCACTGATACCGTCCAGTTCGGTTCCCCCTGGCGTTACCCCGAGCGTCTGCTCGTGACACGTAGTGACAGTATCGAGACTGGCCGTGCCATTCTCCCACGCAAACTCCAGACGCTCGTGCACGCCCTCCTCGTCGTACCAGACGGCACTTTGGGGCGAAAGGGAGGAAGATGGCAGCCACTGAGTCTTCAGATTGGTCATATAGCCATCGGCCTGAAACAAGCGGGCCATCTCTGGCAATGAAATCCCCATGCAGCCCCGACTGGATACGGCCAGCAGCCTGCCACCTTCACTGTATTCAAAAGACAGCTCAGCCGAGGCACCGAGATCAGAGGTACTGGTAGGCAGTACGTCTGATCGGGTTGGCCGTGCCGAAATCCGCTGACTCACCAGAAGCCTGGGATTGCTTACTTCAACATCAACATCCGGCAGTACCAGCGTATCGGTATCCACATTGCCGTAGTTGCCACCGGACGCAGCAGCATCGACAATGGCAATAACCTCATCAACGTTCTGCACCACCGAATAACCAAGCAGGTACACCCCGTCACGCGGTAACAGGCTGGCTTCGCTGCCGTCACTGCCATTCCCTGCCAGGTAATCGTTGTAGCCATCAGGAATCTGGCTGGCCATGAACCGCGCCAACGCCCGGGCATAGGCGTGAGCCCGGTCATCATTGGCAAGAATATAGTCCTTCCACAGGTTGATACCGTCCAGATCAGCGAACCGGTTATCCGGAATCGGATTTTCAGCATTCCACTGGCCGGCCAGGCTCCGGAAACGGGCCAGCGTAGTCAGGGGGGTAATATTGGTTACGCCGGGGCTGGCTGACATCAAAAACGCCCGGCTGACCGCCTCATCGCCGTAGCTGCGCTCCTCCAGGGTCTGGCCGGGAATCGCGAGGGCATAAAGCGGATAATCCCTGGGGTCCAGGTTTGCGCCGATCGATGGCGGAACATCCAGTGCGGAAACGTCCATGGAAAACCGCCCGCCGGGACCGCTCATCACGGTTGGCTCGCCGTCTTCGAGTATGTGGGTATTACCGCTGTCCAGCTCAATCTCCACCGGCCCTGCGGTGTACTGGCCATTGTCGTCAAGATCCAGCCAGACCCGGGCATTGTTGAGGTAACCATCGATTACCCGCCCCTGGTAGGGTGCTCGCTCACTGTAGGTAACACCATCGAACTCCCGGCCATCAACCGGCAGGTCATCGGATTCATCGCCACAGCCGGCGATCGCAAGTGACAGCAGAGGAACGGTAACACTGATCAGACGTTTCATCGCGGCAACCATTTATCCTTGTTAGAGGTTGTGCCGCTACTTTAGGAGATGTGCCGCCGGGAGACCTTGACAGGCTTGGCAAATTGTAAAGTTTGGTAACGAGCAGGCCTCGGAATGTGCCGGGGCCTGCAAATCGGGGCAATTCGTCAGAACGACCGCGCCACGATTTCTTTCATGATTTCGTTGGTACCGGCGTAGATCCGCTGCACGCGCGAATCGGCCCACGCCCGGGCAATCGGGTACTCCCACATGTAGCCATAGCCACCGTGCAGCTGAACGCATTCGTCCATCACCTTGCATTGAAGGTCGGTGGTGTGCTGCTTGAGCATGGCCGCCGTCGGGATATCCAGCTTCTTGTCGAGGTGCAGCTCCAGGCAGCGGTCTGTAAAGACACGGGCTGCCGTGATTTCGGCTTTCAGCTCGGCCAGCTTGAAACGAGTGTTCTGGAACGCGATGACCGGTTTACCGAAGGCTTTGCGTTCTTTCACGTAATCCAGGGTCCACTGCCAGGCGGCCTCGGCGGCAGCGACGGCGGTCAGGGCCACCTGAAGCCGCTCTGCCGGCAACTCCTGCATCAACTGGAAGAAGCCCTGTCCTTCCATGCTACCCAACAGATTATCTGCCGGAACTTTTACGTCCTGGAAGAACAACTCAGAGGTATCCTGGGCCTTCATGCCCACCTTGTTCAGATTCTGGCCCTTTTCAAAGCCCTCCCAGGCGGTTTCGACCAGCAACAAGCTGGTGCCCTTGGCACCTTCTTTGGGGTCAGTCTTGGCAACAACAATCACCAGATCCGCTAGCTGACCGTTGGTGATAAAGGTTTTTGAGCCATTCAGAATGTAATGGTCACCCTGGCGGATGGCCGTGGTTTTCACGCCCTGAAGATCGGAACCTGCCCCAGGCTCGGTCATGGCGATGGCAGTGATCATTTCACCTGATGCCATTTTGGGAAGATACTTCTGCTTCTGCTCTTCCGAGCCGTAGTTCAGGATATAGGGCGCCACGATATCGGAGTGCAGCCCCCAGCCAATGCCGGACAATCCGGCCCGGGAGATTTCTTCCATGATCACCGCCGAGTAACGGAAATCGGCCCCCACACCGCCGTACTCTTCCGGCAGCATGGGGCATAGGAACCCCAGCTCGCCCGCTTTTTTCCAGAGCTCCCGGCTGACCTGGCCATCCTTTTCCCATTGGTCGTGATACGGAGCGGCTTCCTGTTCCAGGAATTTGCGAACGGAGTCCCGGAAGCCTTCAAGATCGGCATCGAACAGAGTACGTGGAATCATTGCTGAACCTCGGTGAACGGGTTGGTTTATCGTTGTGTTCAGCAAGTCTGTGGCGGGGCGGGGTTTCGCTCAATGGTGAAAACCATCAATCGCTTTGGCCAAAACCATCGCCCCGGAACGGGTCAGTCGGCTTTCTTCTCGCCCCAGCGGGGTACCAGAGTCTGCGGAAAATCCAGGTGGTCGAGAATCCGGGCAACCATGAAATCGACCAGATCATCCACCGACTGCGGGTTGTGATAGAACCCGGGGCTCGCCGGCATCATCACCGCACCCATGCGGGTAAGCCTGAGCATGTTTTCCAGGTGCACCTCAGAATAGGGCGTCTCCCGTAACACCAGAATCAGCTTGCGGCGCTCCTTCAGGGCCACATCGCCGGCGCGCTCGATCAGGTTATTGCTGGCCCCGGTCGCCAGGGCCGAGAGCGTACCAGTGCTGCAGGGGCATATCACCAGCGGCGCCTTCTCGCCGGAACCGGAAGCCGGTGGAGAAAACCACTCCTCCCGGCCAAAGACCTGCACCTGACCGGGCTGCGCACCGGCGAAGTCCGACAAGGCCTCTGCCATGGCAGGCGTAGAACCCGGCAGCCGAAAATCGGTTTCAGTCGCGATCACCACCTGGGCCGCCTTACTGATCATCACGTTCACACGGCAACCGTTGGCTACCAGGCACTGCAACAGACGAAGACCGTACTGGGCTCCCGACGCGCCGGTAAACGCCAGATTAACAACCGGTGATTGTTCAGCCACGACGCTTCTCCAGTTCCGCCACCAGTTTCCGATGAATGCCGCCAAAACCGCCATTACTCATGATTACGATATGACAGGTCTCTGGCAGTCCCTCCAGGGCCTTCTCAATCAGCTCCTCCACCGACGCCTCCACCCTGTGATGATCCAGCTCACCATGTTCCGCCTGCCAGCTCCCCACCAGTTCCGGCAACCAGTCCATATCACTGAGATTACCCCAAAGCACCCGATCCGCCAGTGCGGCACTCGGGATCAGCGTCTGCTTGTGCACACCCTGCTTCATGGTATTGGAGCGGGGTTCGATAATGGCCAGGATTGGCTCATCCCCCACCCGATTGCGCAATCCCTCCAGGGTAGACGCAATCGCGGTTGGATGATGGGCAAAGTCGTCGTATACGCGCACACCGCCGATTTCGCCCACCAGCTCCATTCTGCGCTTCACTCCAGAGAACCGGCACAACGCCGCCACCGCATGGTCAGGCGTAACGCCCACATGACGGGCAGCGGCAATCGCCGACAGGGCATTACGCACATTGTGCAAGCCGGTCAGCCCCCATTTCAGGGTCGCAACCGGCTGCTCATGGTGGATAACCATGAAGCGGCTGCCATCCTCAGCCAGAAGCTCAGCCCGCCAGTCCGCCGTGCGGCTGATCTCGCTGCCGATAGCCGTATCCTGCACCGGGCTCCAGCACCCCATCTCCAGGGCATTATCCAGGTGGCTGTCCAGGGCAGGTCGAATGATCAGGCCCTGAGACGGTACGGTACGCACAAGGTGGTGGAACTGACGCTCGATGGCTTCCACGTTTTCGAAAATGTCGGCGTGGTCGAATTCCAGGTTATTCAGAATCAGGGTATTCGGGCGGTAGTGGATGAACTTGGAGCGCTTGTCAAAGAACGCGCTGTCGTACTCATCCGCCTCGATCACAAAGAAATCACTGCTGCCCAGCCGGGCAGACACCGGAAAGTCCTGGGGCACACCGCCTATCAGGTAACCGGCATTAAAGCCGGCCTGGTCGAGAATCCACAGCAGCATGGCCGTTGTGGTGGTTTTGCCATGGGTACCGGCTACGGCCATCACCCAACGGTGGCGCAGGACCTCCCGGGCAAGCCATTCAGGGCCAGACATATAATCAATGCGCCGGTTGAGCACTGCTTCCACTTCCGGGTTACCCCGGGACATGGCATTTCCGATCAGCACCAGATCCGGTTTCGGCTCCAGGTTCTCGGGCCGGTAACCTTCTGTCAACGCAATGCCCTGGGCCTCCAGCTGAGTACTCATGGGAGGGTAAACGCCCTGGTCCGAACCGGTCACCTTATGCCCCAGCTCCCGGGCGATCACCGCCAGACTGCCCATGAACGTGCCGCAAATGCCCAGAATATGTATATGCATTAAGGTTGTGCCTCCGGTTTGAAACCTGCCAAGCCTCTACCATACTTTCTGCGCGGTCAAGAGCCGGCATATGCTCATGAAAAACCGCGGTGTTTGGCGTATCATCTGCGCCATCGTTGAACCAGCAGGAGGCTTCAGCCCGAGATGGCTATCAAGAACGCATTTTATGCCCAGTCTGGCGGGGTCACCGCCGTTATCAATGCCAGTGCTTGCGGTGTTATCCAGACCGCACGCAAACATCCGGACCAGATCGGCAAGGTCTATGCCGGCCGCAACGGCATCATCGGTGCTTTGAAAGAAGAGCTGATTGATACCAGTCTGGAATCTGACGACGCCATCCAGGCCCTCATCCACACGCCCGGCGGGGCTTTTGGTTCCTGCCGCTATAAGCTCAAGAACATTTCCGAGAACCAGCGCGAATACGAGCGCCTGATTGAAGTGTTCCGGGCCCACGACATCGGTTACTTCTTCTACAACGGCGGCGGCGATTCCCAGGATACCGCCTATAAGGTCTCCCAACTGGCCGATCGTATGGGTTACCCGATCACCTGCATTGGCGTGCCCAAAACGGTCGACAACGACCTTCCCTTCACCGACTGCTGTCCCGGCTTTGGTTCCGTGGCCAAGTACATTGCCACATCAACCCTCGAAGCCAGCCTGGATATCAAATCCATGTGTGAAACCTCCACCAAGGTCTTCATTCTGGAAGTGATGGGTCGCCACGCCGGCTGGATTGCTGCCGCTGGCGGACTGGCCGGACAGAGCGAAGGCGAGCCGCCTCACGTCATCCTGTTCCCGGAAATTCCCTTCAACCGGGAGAAATTCCTGGAGCGAGTGGATCAGTGCGTGAGGGATTACGGTTACTGCGTGGTGGTGGCGTCTGAAGGCGCCCAATACGAAGACGGCCGCTTCGTTGCCGATGCCGGCGCCAAGGATGCCTTCGGCCACACCCAGCTTGGTGGTGTTGCCCCGGCCCTGGCCAATATGGTGAAACAGGCCCTGGGCCACAAATACCACTGGGCAGTAGCAGACTATCTGCAGCGTGCAGCCAGGCACATTGCCTCGGCCACTGATGTGGAGCAGGCTTACGCGGTTGGCAAGGCTGCGGTGGAAATGGCCCTGGCAGGCAAACAGGCTCTGATGCCCACCATCGTGCGGGATCAGGCCAAGCCTTATCGCTGGTCAATCGGCGAGGCCAACCTCAGCGAGGTCGCCAACCAGGAAAAGAAAATGCCGATCCATTACATCACAGACAACGGCTTTGGCATCACTCAGGATTGCCGGGATTACCTGCAGCCGCTGATCGCCGGCGAAAGCTTCCCGCCGTTTGACGACGGTTTGCCCAGGGTTGCCAAGCTGAAGAACCAGCTGGTGGAGAAGAAACTGAGGACCGAGTTCGAACTCTGATCCTGCCCTGCAGCCCTACAAAAAAGCCCGGCCAAAATTGCCGGGCTTTTTTTTACGCTACAAACGGCTGCGACCTAACTGGCCGTTTGCGCCTCATGGCGGCGCACATACGCCGAGAAATCGTCGAAACCACCCACATACTCGGAACCCACCAGAATCTGGGGCACCGTGTAGACCGGATGGCCGATACGTTCGGCAATGTCCTGTTTGCTCATGCCTTTTTCGATCATGTCCACCCACACGTAGGGGATGTTTCTGGATTCACACAGGTCCCTTGCCCGAACGCAAAAACCACAACTTGAACGGCCATAAATCGTGACCTGCTCCATACATACCTCCTGACTCAAAGGGTTGCGAGTGGCTGGCACTCACCGCATTTATAATGTCGCAATAATGGCATGGCGAGCACCAATTGAAAATTGATCCTCGCCATGATCGTGATAGTAGCTGACGATACCGATATCGCCCGAGGAAGGGCCAGCCTCAGGTTTTCAGGCGGCCCAGCTCGCGATCCAGCACCTGAACCTGGCCATCGAGCGCTTCGCCACTCTGACGGACCCGCTGCGCCAACTCCCTCAGATCGTTGGCTGCGTCGCCGATGTGGGTCAGGTTCCGGTTAATTTCCTCGCTCACCGAACTCTGCTCCTCAGCGGCGGTGGCCACCTGGGTGACATGTTCAACAATCGTGGCGATACGCTCAACCACTGTGGCCAGCGAGTGACTGGCTTCCCGGGTTCCCTCTACCGCGCTGGTGGCTCGCTCCACCCCGGTTCCAATGACCGTTACCGCACCGTCCACGTCGCCTTTCAGGCGCTCAATCATGCCACTGATCTCGTCCGTGGATTCACGGGTTCGGGACGCCAGCGTGCGCACTTCATCGGCTACCACCGCAAAGCCACGCCCCTGCTCTCCGGCCCGTGCAGCCTCGATAGCGGCATTCAGTGCCAGCAGATTGGTCTGCTCGGCAATGCCACGGATTACTTCCAGAATCCGGTTAATTTCCTCACTGCGCTGGGCCACGTGACCAATAGCCGAGCTGGCCTGATCCATATCGCCGGCCAGTGCATCCACGCCCCGCAACGCCGTACCCAGAGTATCCTGGGTAAATTTAATGCCATCCCGCGCAGCCCGGGCATTATCCGCTGCCTCGCCAGCAAAGCCGGCCACTTCCCCCGCCGCCGCCGACATTTCATTCATGGCGGTCACCACACTGTCGATATCCTGATGCTGGCGGGCTGTCTGTTCATCGGTATCCCGTGCAATGGCGCCCACATCCGAAGCCTGCCCCCGCACCTGGGCATTCACATCTTTGAGGTCGTTGATCATTTCCCTCAGGCGGGCCAGGAAGGCATTAAAGCCGCCAGCAAGGTCAATCAGCTCGGCATGAGTGTCAATATCCAGTTCACGGGTAAGATCGCCCTCGGCACTGGCCAGATTGCGCATGCGCTTCCGGATTTCGTCCAGCGGCCGGGTAACCGAACGCACCAGCAACACCAATACGGCAATCGCAAGCACGACCACCACAATGCCCACCACGGTTTGGCGGGTGGCCGTGCTGGTTACTTCGTCTGACAGCAACGCCGTTATTTCATTCACACTGGCCAGGGCGATATCGCGCGGCAATTCAATCAACAGCGACCATTCAGCGCCCGGTAACGCGACCTTGACGGGATACGACACGGCGAGAATCTCACCGTTGTCGAAGCTGCCTCCGTTGCGGTGCAACGTCGTAAATTCGCCAGCCAGATCCGGCAGTGCTTCCCGCAGTGGCCGGCCCAGATGCTCCTGATAATGACTCGAAGCAGCAATCAGGCCTTTCTCGCTCAGCAATGTGACCCGTGACTGGCCGCCAAAGAGTTCCTCGCTGACGCGGGCAATGGTCGACTGCAGTGTCGACAGGTTGATGTCGGAACCGACCACCCCGGCAAACTCGCCGTCACTGATCACCGGCACCACCAGGCTGGTCATCAGCTCGGAGTAGCCCTCTTCAATCTCATACTCATAGGGCTCCATCAGGCAGGGCTTTAGAGAATCGCGGGAACACAGGTACCATTCGGCTTCACGAATCCCGAACTCATTGCGGTTGTCCAGGTATTTGGTGGCAGGGTCTTCGGTTCTGCTGAACACCACATTGCCGGCCGGGTCCCGATAGTAGTAGATCTCAAGGGTACCCTCATCACTGCTGTGTTCTTCCACGCCGCCGGTAAAGTAAATGTCCTGGCCGTCGTAACCATCCGGCTCAAACTGGGCGTAAATCGAACTCAGATGCTTCTGTTCCTCGAGCACTGCCCCAATGTTTTCCTGAAGGTCGCGCCGGCTTATCCTTCCGGAACTGTCCGCTTCTATATTGCGGGTAATCAGGCTGCGAACCACTTCAGGCGTCTGGTAGGCGGTTTCGAATACCCCGGTCACCAGCTCACCGTATTTCCCTGCGGTCGCACTAAGCTGATCCATTACAATACGTTGCACCGTGCCCCGGGTTTCCCGGGTCAGCCGTTCCTCCATGGAACCGAGGGAGAGCTGGGCGGTGATAACAATACTCACACCCATGGTTAGCAGCAGTGCAATCACCAGGGCGTAGAGTTTTACGCGCAGAGAGAGTTGTTTCATGTACATCGAAACCTTTTTCTGTGAGGCTTAACCAACATCCTAGAGCATGGAGGCGTTTTTGGCCTACCTGACCCTGTTCCTGACATCTTTTGCCGCGGCAACGCTGCTGCCCGCGTATTCGGAAATACTGCTCGGCACCCTGGTCAGCCAGAATTATCCCCTGTTCTGGTTGTGGTTCTGGGCAACCATGGGAAATACTCTGGGGTCAGTGGTTAATGGGCTTATCGGCCGGCAAGTGGATCGCTTTAAGCACAAACGCTGGTTTCCCGTCAGTGAACTTCAACTACACAAGGCACGAAACCGGTTCAATCGATATGGTCAGTGGTCGCTCCTGCTGGGCTGGTTGCCCATTGGCGGCGATGCACTGACTCTGGTGGGCGGCATTATGCGAGTCCCCTGGCTGAATTTTATTGTTCTGGTGGGGATTGGTAAGGGACTGCGCTATGCCTTCGTCATCTGGGTGGTGCTGACCGCGTCTGGCTAGGCAGCACCGCTCCCATAGAGGTATTTTCTCAACAAGTCCTCGCCGTTGAACTCGGAGTGCAACACCGCAATGAACGTGTAAACCCCGATTAGTTTTCGATTGAGGAACACGAATTCCTTGGGGGGTACACGAAAATAGCGGCTGATGGCAGACCTGGCGGCCTGCTTGGCCACTCTCGAGGGCAAATCGCTCTGTTTCCAGCGGTACTGGCCATGGCTGTTCACGGCATAATCCGGCCACTGACTGCGATCCTTCGCCAGGGGTTCCAGTACTGACATACAGACCTTGCCAAACTTGTCCAGCACCTCCGCCGGCCAGTCCCGGCTCATGAATCTGAGCTTGATTCCGCCCTCAACAACCTGCTCCAGATCTTCCTCATAGGAAGCCCTGATCATCTGGATGACCGGCTTCAGAAAGTCAGACGAGTAACTCTGCACGGCGCCAAAATCCAGCAGGACAATCCGGTCAGTTTCCGAATCACCACCCTGTTCGCCCGCAATACGAATCCGGTAGTTGCCGAAATTCGGGTCGGTCTGGATCTCACCCCATTCAAATAGTTCCCGGAAAAATAATTCCAGGGCTGCCTGGCCCAGGGCACTGCGTCGCTCCAGTGGCAATTCACGAACCGCCACTGAACTGACCGAATGGCCGTGCTCATAGGTCGAGGCAATAATATGATCCGTTGAAAATTCTGCCAGCACTCTTGGCACCACAAAGCGTGGATCATGGCTTAGCATCTGGCGGAACTTTTCGGTGGTACGGGCCTCCAGCCGGTAATCCACCTCCCGGTGCATCATTTCCCGGACTTCTTCCAGCCAGTCGTTGAATTCAGGGCCGAAGCTGACCAGCCGCGCCACTTTCAGCAGATGAGCCACAGCGTTCAGATCACTGTCGACGGCATCGGCAACACCGGGGTATTGCACTTTAAGCACAAGCTCCAACCCGTCGCTACGGCGCACCGCACGATGTACCTGGCCAAGTGAGGCGGCTCCTATAGGCTCCGGGTCAATATCGAGTTCAGAAAGCCGGCTCTCCCCCAGTTCGGCTTTGAGAACCCGCTCAATGGCCGGCCACTCCAGAGAGGTCGTCTGGTCTTCCAGAGTGTGCAGCGCCTCAGTGACTTCTTCGGGGAGAAAATGCTCGCCGTACAGCGCCATGACCTGGCCAATCTTGACCACACTGCCCTTGAGCCGGCCAAGTTCGTCCACCAGAAACCGGGCCTGACTGGAGAGCATTGCCCGATGCCGCTGCTCCCGGGTTTCCTTGTTGCTGAACCAGTTAGTCGCCATATGGGACGCCATGCGCGTGCCTGCGAACAGTCCGGCTCTGGTCAGCGACAACCTGCGCTCAAAGCTGCCGGTCTTGATACGGGAGACGGATTTTCCGGGTCGGCTGGAAGACATGAAAGACCTGTTTCTGTCAGGAAATGTGAATGCCTGCAATACATCTGACCATTATACGGATCTGGGCACGCGACTACCTAACCCAGTCGTCGCGCCGGCGCTGCCCCTGCAGCCAATGTGTATAAACTTCGACCAATTTAAAAGAGTTCGTGACATCGGTTACGTTTTGACACAGTCACAGATCACAAAGCGGTCTAGTATTGGTTGACAGGGTTTCTGTGATATTTATCAACTACAACAATACCACCCACACATGAATCAGCCCGCTTCAAGAACGCCAGACGCCGAGCTGTCGCAGTTTCGCGTTAAAGGCGAAATACCGGTACCGGCCCTGATCAACGGCCTCACCTGTGCGGCAGTGCCGTTGCTTGTGTTTTTTGCCTGGCGCTCGTCCGGCCACGGGGACCCGTTAACTTCACGGCTGCTGCTGGCCTTCGCCGCCCTTCTGGCCATTAATGCGATCGTCTTTCTGAGACTGGGCCACAAAACCCTCCAGCGCCGGGCATTCATTACCCTGATTATCGCTCTGTTTACCTACCTGGCCATTCAGGCGGTTGAAGACGGCTCGGCCATCATCTGGCTGTTCGCCTATCCCCCCATAATCTTCTACATCAGTGAAGCCAGAGTCGGCATACTGGCCTGTGTGGGCGGATGGCTGGCCGTATTATTTCTGTTCAGTCCGTTGGGGGATATGGTTTTTGACTCGCCCTACAGTACCAGCTTCCGGCTTTCCATGATCATCGTGCTGGCTTTCGAAATGGCCACTTGCTACATCCTCGACCAGAGCCGGCGGCGGAGCAAGCTAGGCTTGATCCGGCTGGCCGCAGAATTCGAGTACGCCGCCAAGCACGACGCGCTCACCAGCCTGGCCAATCGCCGCGAAGGTTTGGAACAACTGGAAACAGAGTATCAGCGCTACCTGCGTAACGGTCGCAGCTTCTCGGTTCTGCTGATGGATATCGACCTGTTCAAGAATGTAAACGACAGCTACGGTCACCAGGCGGGCGACGACATGATCGTGTTGGTTGCCCGCACCGTGACCGGCCAGAGCCGCAAGGTGGACACCATCGCCCGCTGGGGCGGAGAAGAGTTTCTGGTACTACTCCCCGAAACCGCCCTGACCGAAGCCGCCGCTACGGCAGAGCGAATCCGTTCAGCCGTGGCGAGCCAGGCCATTGACTGCGCGGGCAAGCGAGTGACCGCCACCATCAGCATCGGCGTGGCCTGTATACAGGGGTCGGAGTCGATCGATCGCCTGCTGCAACGGGCCGATGAGGCGCTGTATCAGGCCAAGACGCTGGGGAGAAATCGCGTGTGTCAGGCTACTGAGGCGCTTCACCAGCCCTGACGTTGCTCCACCTGACAATGGCCCAGGCCTTCGACCAGCTCGCTCACCAGCCGGCGTTCCAGGTCATAGACCGAGGCTCCGGCCTCAAAATCACTGACTTGGCACATGGACATACCCGCGTAGCCACAAGGGTTGATTCGGGAGAAGGGTTCCATGTCCATGTTCACATTCAAAGCCAGGCCATGGAAGGAGCAGCCCCGGCGGACCCTCAAACCCAAGGACGCAATCTTGGCGCCATTCACATAGACACCCGGCGCATCTGACCGCGGTGCTGCTTCGATGCCGCCTTGGGCCAGGGTACGGACAATCGCCTGCTCAATGGCACTGACCAGGTTACGCACCCCGAGTTTACGCCGGGTCAGATCAATCAGCAGGTAGATCACCAGCTGCCCGGGGCCGTGATAGGTCACCTGACCACCACGATCCACCTGAATTACCGGAATGTCTCCTGGCAGAAGGATATGCTCGGCTTTGCCCGCCTGCCCCTGGGTAAACACCCTGGGATGCTCCAGGCACCAGAGCTCATCCACGGTGGCCTCGTCCCGGTTGGCGGTGAACGATTTCATCGCTTCCCAGGTTTCCATGTAGGGCTGTTGCCCCAGTGACCGTACGATGAGGTCAGCCACCGTTACAGCACCATGTGAACGCGGCCACTGGCCTTAAGCTCTTCAAAGAGTGCTTTGAGCTGATCTTCACCGGTCGCCACAATTTTCAGCTGAACCGAAGAAAACCGGCCTTTGCTGCTGTCGTTCACCGAGATGTCCGCTTCAGACAGTCCCGGGGCATGCTGCTCAACGACCTCCACCACAAATTCGGTGAAATCGGGCGCGGCATTGCCAATCACCTTGATGACATAGTCACAGGGAAACTCGATTTTTGGTGCTTTCGGCTCAGTCATGCCGCACATTACTCCCGGCTAAGGCAAACAGCGCCTCAACCTCAGTTAAACAGTTGAACAAAAAACAGCTTGATGGCGTCCCAGATGCGCTTGAACAAACCGCCTTCAGGCACTTCGGTGAGTGCCAGCACCGGCTCATCCACCAGGGTTTCACCATCCAGAACCACACGAACGCGGCCCAGCTCATCTCCCACCTTAATGGGCGCTTTTATCACGGAATCAAGGTCGACCACCGATTCCAGTTGCTCGCGGGAGCCACGGGGAATGGTGACATAGATATCCTCCGGCATGCCTACCGACACCTCATCCGCCTGACCGCCCCACACTCTGGACGCCATCAGCTCCTGACCGGCACGGAACAGCCGCTCGGTTTCAAAGTAGCGGAAGCCGTAGTTGAGCATTTTCTGCACTTCCTGGGCCCGGGCCTCAGAGCTGCTGGTTCCCATAACCGTAGCAATCAGCCGGGTCTCACCCCGCTTGGCCGATGCCACCAGACAATAACCGGCCTCTTCCGTGTGCCCGGTTTTCAAACCATCAACGCTGTCATCCCGCCATAGCAGGCTGTTTCGGTTGGGCTGACGAATATTGTTGTAGGTGAAGTGCTTCTGCGCATACAGCGGGTAGTTTTCCGGGTAGTCCTGGATAATATGCCGTGCCAGGATCGCAAGATCGTAGGCGGTTGAGAAATGGTCTGCGGAGGGCAGGCCGGTGGCGTTTTCGAAGTGGGTATCTTTCATGCCCAGCAGTTGCGCCTGTTGGTTCATGATGTCCACGAAAGCCCCTTCACTGCCGGCCACAAACTCGGCCAACGCCACAGACGCATCGTTGCCAGACTGGATAATCACACCCTTGAGCAGATCCTCAACGGACACCGAGGTGCCCTCCTGCACGAAGGTTCGGGACCCCTCTGTGCGCCAGGCCTTGACACTGATAGGTACCATATCCGACATGGAGATACGGCCTTCATCCAGCTCGCGCTCGACAATATAGGCCGTCATCATTTTAGTCAGGCTCGCCGGTGGCAAACGCTCATTGCTATTGTGCTCCATGATCACACGACCACTGAGCGGATCCATCAATACCCAGGAGCTACCGGCAATCTGCGGCGGAGACGGGATCAGTACCGCCTGCGCCGAGGCCTGCCCGCTCATCAGCAACAGGGAAAAAACCAGAAACAGTGTTCGAGTTACAGTCTTGAAAGCCATGGATAGTTTCATTCGTCGTCAGATGCTTGTCTTATGTTGGTTCTGAACTCAGTCGGTTCAGTGCGAATCGGTCAGTACAATAGACTGCCGGAACCCTCTTGATTCCAGAAGGTTCTGAGCGTAGCGCGCGTCGCCTTCGCTCTTGAATGGCCCCACCTGAACCCGATGGAACCGGCCATTATCAGTGGTGATCTCCCTGACCCTCACAGGATTATCCAGCACTCCCAGCAGACGCTCGCGCATGGCCTCAGCCGGATCCCGCTGACTGAATGCGCCGAGCTGAACAAACAGCCCCTCACCGGCAGCCAGCTCTGTTGATCCGGAAGCCGGCGAGGCAACCACCGGAGCCTGGCCAGCGGCATCAAACGGCTTGCCAGCCAGAAACATGGCGCCGTCCGGACGCACCGTAATAGCGGCCACTTCGACCCTGGCGGTACCACGGGATTGATAGCCGAGCTTCTTGGCAGCGGCATAGGACAGATCGATCAGCCGATCCCCGTGGAAGGGGCCGCGATCGTTCACACGGACAATCACCGAACGGCCGTTATCGAGATTGGTCACTCGCGCGTAACCCGGAATCCGAAGGGATTTGTGTGCCGCCGACATGGCATACATGTCGAACACCTCACCGTTGGAGGTCTTGTGGCCGTGAAATTTCTCGCCATACCAGCTCGCGGTGCCGCGCTGCACGTAGCCGTCGTTACTGTCCATCACATGATAGCGCTTGCCCCAGACCGTATAGGGCGACTTGTTGCCAGCCGACCGTGGCTGCTCATAACGGGGTGTGGCATCGGCCAGGCCGCTGGCGTCAAAGCTGCCCGAAGGTGCCCGATCCTGCTTAATGGTGTAGCGTGACGAGTGGTCAACTTCAGGACTGCTGGCACAGCCGGCCAGCAAGGCAGCTAAAGCCAGTGCGGGAATCCGTTTGTCAGAGACCTTGACCATGTCTGTTCACTACCCCAAAACCTGTGTATTGATACCGCCATTACTGACCAGCAACATTGTAACGGGTTCCCTTGTGTATACACCATTACCGGGTAGCCATCATTACTGGTTCAGGCGGTGATCATCCGACGATGGGTGTGAATCGACATCAGCACGCCGAACGCCGCCATCAGAGTGACACTTGAGGTGCCGCCATAGCTGATCAACGGCAAAGGCACACCGACCACTGGCAACAGGCCGCTCACCATTCCGATGTTGACAAAGATATAGATGAAGAACGTCATGGTCAGTGCTCCGGCCACCAACCGGCTGAAGGAGTCCTGGGCGGTAACCGAAATATAGAGACAACGCAGGATAATCAGGAAGTACACCGTCAACAGCAGCAACATACCGATAAAACCGAACTCCTCTGCCAGCACCGCGACAATAAAGTCAGTGTGGCTTTCCGGCAAAAACTCCAGGTGTGACTGGGTGCCCTGCAACCAGCCCTTGCCCTCCATACCGCCGGAACCGATCGCGGTTTTCGACTGGATAATATTCCAGCCGGCTCCGAGTGGATCGCTCTGGGGGTCCAACAGCGTCAATACCCGCTGCTTCTGGTATTCCCGCATGACGAAGAACCACATCAGGGGGGCAGAAACCGAGACCATGGCGAGGAACGCGGCAATCAACTTCCAGCTGATACCGGCAAAAAACACCACGAAAATGCCGGCCATGCCGACCAGCAGAGAGGTACCGAGATCCGGTTGCTGGATGATAAGGAACATCGGCAGCAAAACGATCACCAGCCCCGTCATCACCCTGGGGAAGGTCGGTGGCAGGTAATAGCGAGACAGATACCAGGCTGCCATCATCGGTACCACCAGCTTCATGAACTCGGAAGGCTGAAACCGGGGCAGGCCGGGCAACGCCAGCCAGCGTTGCGCCCCTTTGGCACCGACACCCACCAGCAACACGGCGACCAGCCCGATCAGCCCCAAGCCGTAGAGCCAGGGCGCCCATCGGCGAAAGTCCGCCGGATCCAACTGAGCGAATACGAACATCACCACAAAGGCAACGCCCAGGCGAATACCCTGTGCCTTGACCACATCAATATTCCGGTCAGCCCCACTGTAAAGCACAAAAAGGCCGCCACCGACGAGCAACAACAGAAGCCCCAGGAGAATCGGGTCCAGATGCAACGCTGACCAGATACTGCGATTGCGCCCCAGATCGCTGCTAGTCTGAGTGCTCCACAATTTGCTACCGGCCATCAGTTATCTCCCCCGGCCGCTCTGGAATCGCTGATTACAGGTTCCGCCTGCTCCGCCGGAAACTCCTCCAGCCAGGCATCAAACAAGGCCCGGGCAACCGGAGCCGCGGCGCCGCTGCCACTGCCACCATTTTCAACGATAACCGCCACTGCGATCTTGGGGTCATCCGCTGGCGCAAACCCGACAAACAGCGCGTGGTCCCGAAGTCGTTCCCTTATCTGCTCTTCGTCGTACTCCTCATCCTGACCAAGACTGAATACCTGGGCCGTGCCCGTTTTTCCAGCCATTCGGTAGCTTGCGCCTCGACCAGCGCTTCGCCCCGTCCCCCTGGCACCGTGCATCACTTCTTCCATGGTATCGACGACATATTCCCAATCGTCAGGATCCTTCAGTTCAAGCTGCTCATGCGTCTGCTCCGGGAGGAATTCCTCCACTGGACTGTCGCCATGAACATCCTTAAGCAACCTGGGCTCAACCCAGGCTCCGCGGTTGGCAATCAAAGCTGTAGCCGTTGCCAGTTGCATGGGCGTTGCCAGCAAAAAACCCTGTCCAATGCTCATGTTGACTGAGTCTCCGGGATACCAGGGTTCATTTCTCACGGCCCTTTTCCAGTCTGCGGTCGGCAACAACCCGGTCAAAGCACCGGACACATCCAGGGTGGCATCCTCACCAAAGCCGAACCGGGCCAGATAGGAAGACATGACATCCACCCCCATATCAACGCCCACTGCGTAAAAGTAAACATCATTGGATCTCGCCATGGAGTACTTCAGATCCACCCAGCCATCGCCAGAGCGATTCCAGTTCCGAAAGCGCCTCCCGCCCTCACGTAGCTGGAAGTATCCCGGGTCCCAGATTCTACGGTCTTTATCCGTTGCTCCGCTGTCCAGCGCTGCAACAGCCATCATGGGCTTGATGGTCGACGCAGGGGGGTACTGGCCCCGGAGCGCCCTGTTAAACAATGGCTTATCGATACTCTGACTCAATTCGCGATAATCATTGACGCTGATACCGGTCACAAACTTATTGGCATCAAAACCGGGCACACTGGCAAGCGCCAGAATCCCGCCGGTCTTGGGCTCGATAGCAATGATCGCACCTCGCCTGCCCTCCATCAGCTCATGCGCCCGACGCTGGAGCCGCAAATCAAGATGGAGCTGGAGGTCTTCGCCCGGAACAGGATTTACTCGCTCAAGCACCCGCAAGATCCGGCCACGGGCGTTGGTTTCTACATGCTGGTAGCCCACCTGACCGTGAAGCGCCTCCTCGTAGAAACGCTCAATCCCGGATTTGCCGATGTAGTTGGTCCCCGCGTAATTGACCGGATCGATACGCTGAAGTTCGTCGCGATTGATACGGCCGACAAACCCCAGGGCATGGGCGGTCAGCTCGCTATGGGGATAGTAGCGAACCAGTTCGGCCTCAACTTCCACCCCCGGAAACTGATGCCGGTGCACTGCCATGCGGGCAATTTCGGCTTCGTCGAGATCGTAACTCAGGGGGATCGCCTGGAACGGACGCCGCGGCTCCCGCAGTCGGCGCTCGAACCGTTCCAGATCTTCATCGGCAATACTCAGAATGTCGCTCAGGCGCGCCAGTGTTGCGTCCATATCGCCAACGCGCTCCGGCACTACCGTCAGGCTGAATACCGGGCGATTCTCCGCCAGCAGAACGTTATTCCGGTCGTACACCAGGCCTCGGGGAGGCGGTACCGACTGTACCTGAACCCGGTTTTTGTCAGACAGCGTGGTGTAAATTTCGTGCTCAACGATCTGCAACTGGTACATCCGAGCCAGCAACCCGGTCATCAGCACCAGGACGAACACCAGCATCACCATGGCCCGGCGCTGGAACAGCCGACGCTCCGCTGCGGTATTTTTCAGTTCGCCCCAGACCATGTCTGTTCCTAGGCCCGGTGGTAAGGGTGGTTACGGGTGATGCTCCAGGCCCGGTAGAGTTGCTCAGCCAAGAGGATTCTCACCAGAGGGTGGGGCAAGGTAAGAGGCGACAGTGACCATTGCTGGTCCGCTCGCTGTCGACAGGCATCCGCCAGGCCGTCGGGGCCTCCGACCAGAAAAGCGACATCCCGGCCGTCCTGTTGCCAGTTTTCCAACTGTGAGGCGAGTTTTTCCGTTGACCAGGGGCGCCCACCCACCTCCAGAGCCACCACGCGGTCACGGGCGCCTGCTGCAGACAGGATAGCGTCGCTTTCCCGCTGCATCAGCCGGGAGATGTCGGGGTTTTTGCCCCGGTGGGCCATGGGGATTTCAGTCAGTTCAAGGGGCAACTCGGGCGGCATCCGGCGAGCGTAGTCGTTGTACCCCGCAGTGACCCAGTCGGGCATTTTCTGCCCCACACAGATCAGACGCAGGCGCATGACTACTCGCTGCCCGCAGCACCGAGATCCGGAGCATCACGCCAGAAGCGCTCCAGATCGTAGAACTCCCGGGTAGCAGGCATCATCACGTGAACAACCACGTCACCCAGATCAACCAGGATCCAGTCACTGCCGCCTTCACCTTCAACGTTGGATGCACGTACACCCTGCTCTTTGGCCTCGATCACCACCGAATCCGCGAGGGATTTTACATGTCGGTTGGAGGTACCGGATGCCAGAACCATAAAATCGGTCACGCTGGTGCGGTCGCGAACATCAATCACACTGATGTCCTGAGCCTTGATATTTTCCAGTGCGTTAACGACCAGATCTTTCAGTTGTTCAGCCTGCATAATTACCCTGTAGTACGGGTACTGGCCGGTATGGCCACCCGATCAATGATATTCAGACGCGATTGTAGCATCAAAGACGCCTGTGAATAACTCCTATTGGCCTTCAACGGGCCGGGCACCGTAGAGCCCCCAGGCGCGGATGCTCCGGCAGACGTCATCCGGGGTGAGGTAGCGTGGCGACCGGCCCGCCGCGATACGCCGTCGAATACCCGTGGCGGAAATATCCAGCAACGGCGGTGCCAGCTCCAGTACCTGGCCCGCCGGCCGCGAATGCAGCTCCGACGCTGAACCCACACAGCGCTCTGCAACCAACTGCGCTGCCTCGCTGCCCACCGGCAGTTCCGAGCCGGGGCGGCGCACCACCACGATATGGGCAAGCCCGGGGATCTCCTGCCACTCGCGCCAGCGGTCAAACGATGAGAAGGCATCGGTACCGACCACCATCACCAGAGGGCAATCCGGCCCCAGCTCGGCCCGAAGCTGGCGCAGTGTATCGGCAGTGTATGAGGCTCCGCCCCGCTGCACCTCCTGTTCGTCCAGCGCCAACGCGGGCTCGCCAGCGATGGCCTGCCGGATCATCTCCAGACGCTGCGCTGCACTGGCTCCGGTGTTACCCCGATGCGGCGGGATATGGCTGGGCACCAGATGCACCCGGCTCACCTCCAGCGCCTCGGACACTTCCAGTGCCAGTCGGAGGTGACCGTGGTGAATCGGGTCAAAGGTGCCACCGTAGATCACGTGCATGGTGTCAGGTCCGGATATGGCCGTCACCGAACACCACGTACTTCTGTGAGGTAAGCCCTTCCAGACCGACCGGCCCACGGGCATGGATTTTATCGGTGGAAATACCAATCTCAGCGCCCAGGCCATACTCGAAGCCATCGGCAAATCGGGTTGAGGCATTGACCATGACAGAGCTGGAATCCACCTCAGTCAGGAACCGACGGGCTCGGGTGTAGTTTTCGGTGATAATGCTGTCGGTGTGCTGGGAACTGTAGCGATTGATGTGCTCAATGGCACCATCCAGTCCATCAACGACCTTCACCGCCAGAATGGGGGCAAGGTATTCCGCGTGCCAGTCTTCCTCGGTAGCTTCGACAATATCTCCTAGAATGGCACAGGTGCGCTGGCACCCCCGCAACTCCACGGTTTTGCTTCGGAACTGTTCCGCCAGCAGCGGCAACAAGTCCTCCGCCACCTCGTCATCAACCAGCAGGGTTTCCATGGTATTGCAGGTCCCGTAACGCTGGGTTTTGGCATTAACCGCTACCTTCAGCGCCTTCTCCGGGTCGGCATGGCTGTCGATGTAAACATGACACACACCATCCAGATGCTTGATTACCGGCACACGGGCGTCCCGACTGATACGCTCGATCAGGCCCTTACCGCCGCGAGGAACAATCACATCCACGAACTGAGGCATGGTAATCAGCTCACCCACAGCGGCCCTGTCGGTAGTGCTGACCACCTGGACTGCAGTTTCCGGCAACCCCGCCTCGCTCAGACCCTGTTTGAGACAACGGGCAATGGCCTGGTTGGAGTGGATCGCCTCGGAGCCGCCGCGCAGAATGGTCGCGTTGCCGGATTTCAGGCACAGGCTGGCAGCCTCGACCGTGACATTGGGCCGGGACTCGTAAATGATACCGATCACCCCCAGCGGAACCCGCATCTTGCCTACCTGAATACCCGACGGGCGATACGTCATATCAGTAATCACACCCACAGGGTCCGGCAGCGCAGCCACCTGTCGCAAACCCTCAATCATGGCATCGATGCGCTGAGAGGTAAGTTCCAGGCGGTCCAGCATGGCACTATCGAGTCCATTTTCCCGGCCACGCTCCAGATCCTTGCTGTTAGCCGTGGCAAGCTCGGATCTGGCGGCGTCCAGGGCGGCGGCGGTGGCCAGAAGTGCCTGATTCCGCACGGCAGTGGAGGACCGGGCGACTTCCCGGGAAGCGGCCCTGGCCTGCTGGCCGAGCTCCGTCATGTAGGCTGCTACATCCATTGATTTACCCTTAATTCTGCAAGCTGATTCCAAAACGGGAGGGTTACTTTACCTTTCCCGTTTCAAGTCCGCACCCCAAACGACTATTATAGCGCTGCACAGGTTCAAATGGATGCGCCAGCAAAGGACAGACTCAATGCCCCAAACCGCCGAAAAATTTCTTCCCGGCAAGTTTTCCCGCAGCGGGTTTATTGCCTTTGGCCTGACCACCGGGCTCTGTCTGTTCATGGGGGAACTGCTGGCGGCAGTGGCAGCTGCAGCTGCGGCTGGTCTTTGCCTTGCGGGCACCCATCAGGGCAAAACACATCAAAATGCCCCCTGGCCACAATTACGGGCATTCTTTCTGACAGCCCTGGTTCTGGCGCTGGTATCGGCCATCTGGCTGGGCCCCTGGCCACTCAGCCACTGGCTCTATGCCCTACCGCTGGTACTGTTTGCCATGGCGCCGGTCTATCTGGCCGCCATTGTTACTGTTATCTTCATTTTCCTGGTGCTGGCCGGCACCCAGTGGGCGATAGCCCTCCCGGACAGGCACCAGATGATGACTGCACTGGTACTGACCACGCTCCTCGGAGCCATTCTGGTGTTCATGCGCGAGTACAAATCCCGGCAGCTTGCGCCCCTGCGCCGTACCGATGAGCTTACCCAGGCAGCCAGCCGGGAATACCTGTCAGCCGACCTGCACAAAGAAATACAACGCAGCGAGCGGGAAGGCACCAACATGTCGGTGATGATGATCGGGCTGGATACTCACCTGAGCGACGTCGATCCGGACGAAGACATTCGTGCGATTCTGCCACGCATCGGCCGCTACCTGCACTCCCAGCTTCGGGATTTCGATACCTACTACCGGGTGGCCGACCTTCAGTTTCTGGTGATTCTCCCCGGCGCCAATACTGCCGAGGCTGCCCGAACAGCAGAACAGGTTCGCCGCGGCCTGTGCACGCTGATGGATTCGCACGGCCTGAAGCTTACGGTCAGTACCGGCGTGGCCGGGCTCAACATCGGCGACGATGCCGACAGCCTGCAACAGAGCGTTGCCAACGCCCTGCGGCGTGCCCAACAGCAGGGTGGTAACCGGACCCAGACCTACAGCAACCCGGTTCCCCCGGAGGCCAGCGGACTGACTGAACCTTCCGGCAGGGAGGCAGCGCAATGACCGAGACCCGACTCCGAACCTGGACCCACGCCTTTGGCTACGGCCTGGCGGCGCTGTTCACCGCCGCGCTGGCACTGCAGAACCTGCGTTACGGCTTTTACCAGCTGTTCTAT
>Ga0207830_100184_pt1 | contig 24777 bp, 18 predicted proteins | sample TtanPargueraPR_6_FD_187740 | JGI IMG/M metagenome (GOLD analysis project Ga0207830, IMG submission 187740) | Aerobic enrichment media microbial communities from Bioluminiscent Bay, La Parguera, Puerto Rico - Tt and E2 (3) (SPAdes) | ecosystem: Environmental > Aquatic > Marine > Unclassified ... | reverse complement strand
CCAAACCGGTTACGGTAATTTACAAAGCTCCTGAGCAAGACTTTACTGCTTCATGGCTGCTTCGGCCACTTACAGTTGTTGTTGTACTGTTTTTTGTAATTGCTTTTGCCACGTTTAAACAGTATAAAAATAAAAGGCTGAATGTTTCGCTTGACATACTGCTTTTCGGGCTAAACGGATTAGGAGGCTTGTTGCTTACCTGGTTTACCATTTACTCCGAGCATCCGGCCATGAGCCCCAATTACAACCTGCTGTGGCTTGTGCCTGTTAACCTGTTGTTTGCCTTGCTAATGATGCAAAAAAAATGGCGGCCGGTCACCAGTTATTATCACCTTTTTTATGCAGCCTGGATGATTGTTTTTGTAGCAATAGCCGGTTTCCTTCCACAAAAATTCCATCCTGTGTTTTTTGTTCTTTGTGGTATTCTATTCATCCGCTCGTTAGCCCATGCGGTGTTTACAATTAATTCCCTGCACAAAACAAAAGGGTAGTTTTGCAGCCCCTTGTTGAAAAGTTTGGATGAACAAAGCTGTATTGAATTTCCAGCATGCGAGGAAACGATTATCTTTGCTCAACTATGGCTAAAAAGGATAAAAAATATGTAGAAACCCCGCTGATGAAACAATATTACAGTATTAAGGATAAGCATCCTGACGCTGTTTTGTTATTTCGGGTTGGCGATTTTTACGAAACATTTGGAGAAGATGCCATAAAAGCGGCTGAAATATTGGGAATTACCTTAACACGCAGAGCCAACGGTGCAGCAAGTTATGTCGAACTTGCCGGGTTTCCGCATCACGCACTCGACACCTATTTGCCTAAACTGGTACGGGCCGGACAGCGCGTAGCGATTTGCGAGCAGCTGGAAGATCCTAAGATGACCAAGAAAATTGTTAAGCGCGGAATCACGGAACTGGTAACTCCGGGGGTGAGCATAAACGACAATATTCTTGAAAATCGGGAAAATAACTTTTTAGCGTCTGTTCATTTCGATAAAAAAAGGGCAGGTGTTGCTTTTCTTGATATTTCAACGGGCGAATTTCTTACAGCAGAAGGAAATTTTGAATACATTGATAAACTGCTGAATTCGTTTCAGCCCAAAGAAGTGTTGTACCAGCGAGGCCGCGGACACGAATTTAACGCGCTTTTTGGTACTAAATTTTACACTTTTAACCTGGAAGACTGGGTGTATACCCCGGATGCTGCAAACGACCGGCTGACACGCCATTTCGAAACAAGTTCATTAAAAGGTTTTGGAGTGCAAAACATGCAGTTAGCCATTATCGCGTCGGGTGCGGTACTGCATTACCTCGATATTACCCAGCATCAAAAACTGAGTCATATCTCGGGATTAAGCCGCATTGAAGAAGAACATTACGTTTGGCTCGACCGTTTTACCATTCGTAATTTAGAATTATTTGCCCCCCTGCACGAAAGTGGTAAAGCACTGATAAACGTTATTGACCAAACAATTACCCCCATGGGCTCGCGTTTATTAAAACGCTGGATGGCTTTGCCTTTAAAAGATATCGATCCGATTAACGAACGCCTTGAAGTGGTGGAGCTTTACCTTAAAGACCCCGACACAAAAGAAAACCTTGAAGAGCACCTGCGTCAAATGGGCGATCTCGAACGCCTGATTTCAAAAGTTGCTGTGGGAAGGATAAACCCACGCGAGGTTGTTCAGGTAAAAAATGCACTGTCAGCCATAATACCAATAAAAAACGCCTGTGCACAGGTTGATAATCAGGCACTAAACCGTTTTGCCGAGCAGCTGAATCCCTGCGATCTGATTCGGGAGCGAATTTCAAACGAAATTGTTGCCGATCCGCCCACTGCTATTAACAAAGGAAAAGTAATTGCCGAAGGTGTTTCGGAAGAACTGGACGAACTGCGAAAAATTGCTTATTCAGGAAAAGATTACCTCGCACAAATTCAGCAGCGCGAAAGTGAAAAACACGGAATTCCATCGTTAAAAATTAGCTTTAATAATGTATTTGGCTACTACATTGAAGTTCGGAATACACACAAGGAGAAAGTACCTGCCGACTGGATTCGTAAACAAACGCTGGTAAGTGCCGAACGATATATTACTGAAGAGCTTAAAGAATACGAACAAAAAATTCTGGGAGCCGAGGAAAAAATTCAGGTGCTGGAGAGTAAGCTTTTTGGCGAACTGGTTTTTGCCTTGTCGGAATACATTTCGGCTATACAACTGAACTCCAACATCCTGGCACAAATCGATTGCCTGCTGTCGTACGCCACTTGTGCAAATGCGTATAAATATTTCCGACCGGAGGTGAATGAAGCCACATCTATCGAAATAAAGGAAGGAAGGCATCCCGTAATCGAACATCAGCTGCCGGTAGGCGAATCGTATATTGCCAACGATGTGCTGCTCGACCAGGAAGACCAGCAGATAATTATAATAACCGGGCCAAACATGGCTGGTAAATCAGCTTTATTGCGCCAAACAGCATTAATTGTACTGATGGCCCAAATGGGTTCGTTTGTTCCGGCACAGGTGGCTAAAATTGGCTTTGTAGATAAAATATTTACACGCGTTGGTGCATCGGATAATATTTCGTTGGGAGAATCAACATTTATGGTTGAAATGAATGAGGCAGCCAGTATTTTGAATAATGTCTCGGACCGCAGCCTTATCCTCTTTGACGAACTGGGCAGGGGAACCTCTACTTACGACGGTATTTCTATTGCCTGGTCGATAGTAGAGCACCTGCACGAACATGCCTATGCCAAAGCAAAAACATTATTTGCTACCCACTACCACGAGCTCAACGAAATGGAAGGCGCCTTTGGCCGGGTGAAAAACTACAACGTTTCGATAAAAGAAGTAGGCAACAAAGTAATCTTTTTACGAAAACTGGTACGCGGGGGCAGTAACCACAGCTTTGGTATACATGTGGCAGGCATGGCCGGAATGCCAAAATCGGTAATAAAACGTGCCGAACAAATATTAAAAAAACTTGAAGGCGGAAAAGAAAAAGAAAATTTAAGTAAACCGCTGGAAGAAATAGGAGAAAACAGAGAAGGCATGCAACTCAGCTTTTTTCAGCTGGACGACCCTGTTTTAAAGCAAATTAGAGACGAAATTGCCGGCCTCGATGTTAATAACCTTACGCCAATTGAGGCGCTGAACAAGTTAAATGAAATAAAGAAATTAACAGGAATTTCTTAAAGGAACCCAATTATTTTTGCCAGATAAAAAAATAGCAATATATTTGCATCGCTTTAAAAAAGCACGTTCTAGGAAATACGCGAGAATAGCTCAGTTGGTAGAGCACGACCTTGCCAAGGTCGGGGTCGCGGGTTCGAGTCCCGTTTCTCGCTCATACACGATATATCCAAAGGATGCCCGGGTGGTGGAATTGGTAGACACGTTGGACTTAAAATCCAATGATCATTATGATCGTGCGGGTTCAAGTCCCGCCTCGGGTACCATTTTTTTTGCGAGAATAGCTCAGTTGGTAGAGCACGACCTTGCCAAGGTCGGGGTCGCGGGTTCGAGTCCCGTTTCTCGCTCGCTAAAGGTTTTACATGTTTGTAAAGCCTTTTTTAATGCCTGCAAGTTTACAATCTGTATAAAATCTTGAATCTTTTACCTGTGCACAGGGTAGACTTAAACAGAAGAGTGCCTTGTTAAAACAAGCGATAATCTTTCAAAAAAAATCAGCTTGATTTTGTTAGCAATTCTTTTGTCTGGGAGTCAAACAGCAGCATTCCTTCTTTTTTTTCGCCAAACTGGCCCAGCAGTTCTCCTTTCTCGTTCCAAACTGATGATTTTCCGGCGCATTCGTATCCTCCCGATTTCCCAACATAGTTGGCCATAAAAGTTACCATTTTTTTATCGCGGGCGATGTTACGTAGTTTTTTTAGTTCGGCATCAATACCGTTAACCGAGCTTAATACACTTGCCACATAAATGTCTGCATTATTTTGTTGTGCATAGGCACAATGCTCCTCTTGTCCGGCTTCGTAACAAATGGCTGGTGCTACTACCTCGGTATCAAAAGGCAGTACCATCGGATTTTTTCCTGCAGTAAAAACCGTTTTTTCAGGTGGGTATAAATGCTGCTTCGAATAATTTATTCGTTCCATATTCGCCTGAAAAATTACCATACTAACAAATACAAGGCCCTCTTCTCTTGTTGGCATTCCAACACCAATGGTAATGTTATTCTCATCGCTTAGTTTTTGAAACTCATCGAGCCTGGGGTCGTTTTTATGAGTAGCCAGCTGCGCCGCTAAATCGGGCTCGTAACCGGTTAACGATAACTCCGGAAAGACCACAAAATCCGCATTTAGCACAATGGCTTGCTTTATCCATTTTAAGTGGTTCTCGATGTTTTTCTCGATGTTGCCTTTTACAACCTGAATTTGTGCTACTGCAACTCTCATTTTTATCGGATTATTGGTTTTTTTATTTTTCTTTCAAATTAACCAATTTTTGTTTGCCTGCTTCCTTGTAGTGGTATGTTTTAAACGTATTCATTTCGTTTTTTCCTTCGCTTCATCAATTTTAAGGTGGATTGTTGAGCGTTTTGAAATACCAACAAAAAACAAATTACCCGTTTTTCAATATTGTAAACAGATTACAATAAAACTGTATCCACAAAATGAAAGAAGTATCTGCCTATGTGCTTTTTTTAATCTTCAATAGTTGTAATCTTTTCTGCCACTTGTCGTAAATCCCCGTCAAAGTAATGTTGCAGCGAATTTCCACAATGAACAATTATAATTTCCTCGTCAGGAATAACATAAATATTTTGCCCCAGGTTTCCGTTGGCAAAAAAATGATAACCGGAATCGCATTGGTTGTTTCCCCACCATTGGTAGGAGTAGTAGGTATGATTACATCCACTACCTAGCCATTCCGGATAGTATTCTCGGGGAATAGTTTTATCCTCCCGGGTTGATTTTTGCACCCAGTGCTCAGAAATTATCTGATGGCCATCCCAGTTGCCGCTATTCAGGAACAGGCGACCAAAACGAGCATAGTCTATTGCTCGTGCAATAAGTCTGCTGGGCATATATTCAAAGCCTGCTTTTTTACTGTCTATCGAAAACAGCGCATCGTATTCCATCACCTGCGACCAGAGTTTTTCTTCCAGATATTGAGAGACCGTTTTTCCTGTTGCACGCTCTATAATCAAGCCCAGATAACTTGTATTGTAATTGTTGTATTGAAATGTTTTGCCTGGTTCGGCCCCAATTTGAATTTTTTTAAGCAGTAGCTTTCGCACATTTGGATGATAGTAACCCACAGCCTCGTCATGCCAAGGGGCATGAATATGGGTTCCCGGTAAATAACTGGTATTGTATTTTAAACCCGAGCGCATTTCAAGCAGATTTTTTATGGTAATTTCTGCAAATCGTTTATCTCGTGCCAGTAACTCAGGAATATACTTCGTCATCGGTTCATTAATATTTTCAATTAGCCCCTCATCGATAGCTGCGCCAATTAAAAAAGAGATAAATGATTTGGCCATCGACTGCGAATGAAAATATGAGTCTTGGGAAAAGCCATTGAAATACTTCTCGTAACGTATGGTATCTCTCTGAATAAATATAAGTGCCGTGGTTTGCGATTTTTCCGCCCATTCTTCAAAACTATTAAATCCTGAACGGGAAACGCGCCCGGCAAACAAAGCTTCCACATACTCTTCGTCCAGGTTCACAGCAAAACTGTTGGTATTTTCAGCGCCTTCGATTGTACGATTTTCAAAATTCTGATAATCGTAAACATCGGCTACATGCATTGTAACTAAACGATAAACATATGTTGGAGAATACTTTATTGACAGAACCAACAGGGCCAGAACAATCAGGATAAAGGGAGCAATTAAAATTGATTTAATTATTTGTTTTTTAGTTTTCATCTCAGTAAAGTTATTTTCGTCATTGTTATCTTCGGAGTTTTACATTTTTTTGTGGTTTCGAAGAATGGAAACTCTTTGTTGTTTTACAGCACCTGCTCTCAAACTTCTGCTATACGGTGTTTACGAACCTAAAATAGACTGTACCCTTAATTAAGACCACAGAACATGCAAGAATGTTTTAACCGTTGGCAACTGTTTTCTTTTTAAATTTCTTTTTATTTATTGGCTTTTCCATAAACGTTACCAGATAACTTTGTTTTCCTTATTGGTTATCAGCGCTGAACCATAATAACCATTCATCTTGCTCACTGCCAGCTAATTACTATTTTTTTGTACGGACTGTTTTGGTATCTGTTTTTTTGTTTTCAGCAGTAGATGAAAATCGAAGTACAAGGATAGTACTATTCTATTTTTCTAACTAACCGTTTTTAAATAATTGCCTACGATCTACTTACTATTACCACATTCCCCTTTTTACGGCCCGTAGCAATGTATTTGTGAGCCTGGGCTACTTTTTCCAACGGAAACTGACGATCGATAATGGTTTTTAAATTTCCTGATTGAAAAATTTCAAGCAGGTCTTTAAGTAAGCCTTTTAGCTCGTCTCCGGATTTCATTCCGGTAGCTGCGAAACAGGCTTTTTTTCTTCCGCATATCGAAGTTTGTAGCATCGACAACAGAAGTCCGCTTTTTAATACAGGTGAAAGGTACATTCCTCGGGAAACAAGTGCTTTTTTTGCTTTACGGTACGGAATTTTCCCCAGCGTATCGTAAATAATATCATACTTTTTGGCCAACTGAGTAAAATCTTCTTTGGTATAATCAATAACAAAATCGGCACCTAAGGATTTTACAAGCCCCATATTTGTTGAACTGCAAACTCCGGTTACCACGGCTCCAAAGTACTTTGCCAACTGAACGGCAGAAGAGCCCAAACTTCCTGAAGCTCCATTAATTAAGACGTTTTGCCCGGATTTTATTTTGCCTAATTCCTGCAAAAAATTCATCGATGTTAAATGCCCGTCGCAAAACCCGGCAGCTTCAGCAAAATCAAGGTTATCGGGTTTATGCAGCACCACTCCATCTTCGGGCAAACAAATGTATTCTGCGTTTGATGCAAAACCAAACAACGTCTCACCAAACACGTTATCACCCTTTTTAAATTGACTTACATTATTACCGACAGCTACAACCGTGCCGGCAAACCCGGTACCCGGAATCTCGCACCTGGGTTTTGTAAATCCCATAAATAAGCGGCTAATATATGGCTTGCCTGTTAACATCATCGTATCGGCTGTTGTAGCCGAACTACACACAACGCTTACCAAAATTTCATTTGCTTTTGGCTGCGGAACATCAAGGTGCTGAAGTTCTAATACTTCGTGGGAGCCATATGCTGTTGCTACAATTGCTTTCATTTTTTTGAACTTTCATAACTATTCTTTTTTCGTATTTACAAAAGCAAATCTACAGCCTTAATTTTCCGAAAGCGTTCGGATTATTTTTAAAGATATTCGGGATTATAAATGCGAACTATTTATTTTTTTTCAATTTACGCAAATAGTCATTAGGGGTTATTCCTTCGGCTTTTTTAAAAAAAGTATTAAAAACTGTTTTTGAGTTGAAACCACTTTCGTAGGCCAATCCAATTATAGAAATATGGCTATTTTCAGGATTTTTTGCCAGTTCTTTAAAATGTGCTAAACGGTAGCTGTTTATAAATTCATTGAATTTCTTTCCGTGTTTCTCGTTTAACAGCCAGGATAATTTGTTTGGGTGAATTTCAATCATATCCGACAAGGTACGCAAGGAAAGTGTTGGATTGAGGTATGGCTCTTCTATTTTCAGAAAACTAAGAAGTTTAGATGAAAAATTTGCAGCTGTTTGGTCATCAAGTAGCGGTGTTTTCTGTATTTCTGCTGGATGTTGAATTGACCCCTTGTACATCTTATCAGCAAAAATTTTAAACCTACTGTCTTCCCGAATTTTCTCTGAAAGTGGATCAGAAAAAATCAACATTATTATGGATGATTTCATTTGGAGCGCTTTTTCGAGCCAGGCAAATGCGTCATCAAAACGATTTAAACTAACCAGGGCCAAAAACAAATAGGAGTGTGCCTGAAATGAATGTGGTTTTTTAGCTTCCGCTTTTAGCTTAGCCAATAGCTGCATGCCATTTTCTGCATCTCCTTTTAAAATGTAGGCCAAGCACTTTATTCCTAATTTTTCATCGGGCAGTATATTATTGGTAAGCGCCTCGTCAATAAAGTCGAGAACCAGATCAAACTGTTGCAATTTCAGCATGCAATATGCCTTTGTAATTATGGCTGGAATATTTTTGGCATTTTTTGACAGAATCTCATCGACTGTTTTTTCGGCTTTAATGTAATTGTGTTTCCGATACAAATAATAGGCTTTGTAAAACAATGTTTCGGCACTAAGCGGATTAATTCCAATTGCCAATTGTATATAGCGGTGCGCTGTATCCATTTCGCCGGTCAGCATACACAAAAATGATTTAAACTGCAAGGCTTCAGGGTAATTGGGTTTTAGTTTCAGACTGTAATCAATGTGTTTCAATGCATCAGAATAACTGCAGTCGGTAAAAAACGATAAATTGGCTAATTGGTAATGAACATCTGCATTTTCGTTATTCAATGCGTGCGCCTTTTGCGTAAATTCCACTGTTTTAATATAGGCTTCCTCACGCGGGTACGATTCTATTGTTCCCAAAAAACTATAAGCATCAGCAAGTCCTACGAGCGATTCAATATGATTGGGATCAAGTGCAATGGCCTGCTCAAAATAGTTGATCGAAAGAATTACATCTTCCGGGTTCCATTTGTTAAAATAAAACAGCCCTTTTAAATATAAAGAATAGGCATCAAGGTTTTGGGTTTGTTTTCCAATCAGGTGCTCTTCGTATTCCATATGCCCCAATTGCTCGCGCAGTTTGTCGGCTATTTGCAAACTAATTTCATCTTGAATTTCAAAAATATTCTCCAGCTTTCGGTTCCAGGTTTCCGACCAAAAGTGAGAATCGTCTTCTGCCTGAATCAACTGTGCTGTAATTCGCAGTTTATTGTCAGCTATTCTCACACTTCCTTCAAGTATAATCTCTACATCCAGTTGTTTTGCAATTTGTTTGAGAGGTATTCGTTGGTTTTTGAAAAAGAAAGAGGAGGTACGTGATGTTACTTTGAGGTTTTTAATTCTTGCAAGTGCATTAATTATTTCTTCCGTAATTCCGTCGCTAAAGTATTCTTTATCAGCATCTGCGCTCATATTTACAAAAGGAAGCACTGCTATTGAATTATTAAAAACGAAGTTTTGTTTCATCATTCGCTCTATATTTATAAAAGCTGCAATTTTAGTTCTAACAATTTAAGCTACATGATGTTTAATTTCCTCCGGATGATTGGAAGAGCTTATTACTTTGGCTCAGCTACTATGCCTGCTGATAAACCGGCACAGCGAAATAATGTGCAACAAAACAATTTCTTTCTCAACCCGGCAGGCTAATAATAGCAATAGTTTGGCAACCTATTGGCGATGCAAAGGATGCAAAGCAGGGATTTTCAGAATCGTTTGATAAGGATCTTGCGTGCAGTTAAAACTGCTTTTCAATGGCTTTTAGCAGCTCTGCTTTCCGAATGGGTTTTGAAACGTAATGGTTAAAACCGTTTTCGTTTATAAAATTGCTTTGGGTTTCGGGGGCAAAAGCCGATAAGGCAAATATCCGCACTTTTTTATCCATTTGCCTGATTAAATGCGTTGCTTCGTGCCCATCCATTTCCGGCATTTTTAAATCCATTAAAATCAAATCTACATCGGTGTTCTCCTTGTAAAGCCGAACGGCTTCTACTCCGGTAGATGCAAGCAGCAACTGGCCTGCTACCTCCTTTAGCATGTACGAAAATAGTTTTTGATTAATCGGGTCGTCCTCTGCCAATAAAATTTTTAGTTTTGCTTTTTCTTGTGGTTCTGCGCCTTGTCCTTCCATTAAGTTGTTGTAATTTGAATGAAATCACCCCCGCTCGAATTCCTTAAGCCGGCTGTAATTCATTTCATTAAAAAATCGTCCTTCTTTTTCAGTTTTGTATAACACATTAAAGATAAGCTTTCATTTCGATTCGTGAAATATGTTTATAATTCAATTTGTGTATTTTTATCGAAATAAAAACATAAAGTATGAAGATTGTTGTGTTAGACGGTTACACCTTAAACCCGGGAGATTTAAGCTGGCAGAAACTTGAAAGCATAGGAGATTTAACGGTTTACGAGCGTACACCACCCACGGAAGTTTTAAAGCGTGCCACCAATGCCGATGCCGTTTTTACCAATAAAGTTATTCTGAATGAAAACCTTTTGAAGCAGCTGCCAAAGCTAAAATTTATTGGCGTTTTGGCTACCGGCTATAACGTTGTTGATACTTCATACGCCAAACAGGCAGGAATAACTGTTTGCAATATTCCGGCCTACAGCACACAATCGGTAGCGCAATTGGTTTTTGCACACCTGCTTCATTTTGCACAAAATGTTGGCGGTCATGCACAATCGGTTCGCGATGGGCGGTGGGCCGCCAACCCTGATTTTGCCTATTGGCTTAGCCCTCAAACCGAGTTGGCAGGAAAAACACTTGGAGTAATTGGTTTTGGGCAAATCGGACAGGCTGTTGCCCGTATTGGCATCGCCCTGGGGATGAAAGTTATTTTTAATAACCGCAGCCTAAAAACAACTACCATTGAGGCCAGCCAGGTGGATTTAGACAACCTTTTAAAAAACTCCGACTTTATCAGCATCAACTGCCCGTTAACCGAGCAGAACCAAGGTTTTATCAACAAAACCACTATCGAAAAAATGAAACCCACTGCCATTCTTATTAATACCGGCAGGGGGCCGCTTATTAACGAACAAGACCTGGCCGATGCATTAAACAGCTGTAGAATTGCCGGCGCCGGACTCGATGTGCTGGCCACCGAGCCTGCCCGTTCCGACAATCCCTTGGTGCAGGCAAAAAACTGCAATATTACCCCACATATTGCCTGGGCAACGCTTGAAGCCCGGCAGCGGCTTATGCATATTGCTGCCGATAATCTGAACGCTTTTCTTAATGGGAAACCCATTAATGTGGTTAATGCTTAGTTATAAAAATCGTTAAGAATATATAAAGCATCCAGTAAGCACGCAACCTTTTTTCTACCTCGCTCGTTTTAGCAGCACACAAAGGGGTTAATTGTGGTACTAAAAATTATTCATATTGTTTTACTGGCATCGGTAAAATACATTGTTACCCTGCCTTATGCCATGCTTATCGGGCTGGATTACAAGTATGCGGTATTGGCTGTTCTTACGGGTGGCATTGGTGGTTTTTTGTTTTTTTACTACATCAGCAAACCCTTAAACCGGGGACTGGTAATTTTGTGGTCGCGCTTTTGCGGGGCTATTCCTTATTCGCTAAGAGGCCGTTACCGAAACTGGTGTATCCGAAAATCGCGAACCCGAAAAAAACGCACCTTTACCCGCCGTAACCGTTTTATTGCCCGCATGAAATCGGACTATGGCCTGTGGGGGATTATTATTACCACGCCCGTAATTTTAACCATACCTCTTGGGGCATTTCTGGCCAATAAATATTATGCCCACAAACGGCACATTGTTTTATACATGATTTTGTCGATTATTGGCTGGGCTGGCGTGTTGTCAGGCCTGGTTCATCTTTTCCCCAATCTGTTTTTCTAAATAGTGGCGGTTTTCATCTTGTTCCACTAAACGCCGGTCGGCACCCGATAAATCCAATTCCTGTAATTCATTCATTTTTACCCATTTTACCGCCCGATGATCGTTTAATTGCAGTTCACCTGAAATAACACTGCACACAAAAGGGATTAAGCGAATACTTTTGGAAGAATAAGCATGATTAACCGCCTGCAATGCATAGCAAACTTTAACCTGCAGGTTTAATTCTTCGCTGATTTCGCGTACAATACCCTCTTCGGCTGTTTCTCCGGCCTGTATTTTCCCGCCCGGAAACTCCCACTGGTAAGCATGGTCGGAGGTAGCATGGTTTTGCGCAACCAGCACTTTTGCATCCTTAATTATTATGGCACAGGTAACATGAATCATTTGGTAAAAATAAAAATCTAAAGATTATTTTTTATCTTTTCTGCCTACTTGAATTCGTAAAAAAAACGATGACCGAACAAGAACTTTTCGAATACCTCGATGCCTGGGAGAATATTGAACTCCTGAGCGCTTCGCAATTAAATACACCGCAGGGTTACAACACACTTATGCAGCTGGCCCTAACCGATACCCGGCAGCGAAGTTGGCGTGCCGCTTATCTTGCCGATAAGATTCACGATGATCATCCTGCATTGCTGCACCCATACCTTCCGGCAATTATAGAAAAGCTAAAGACTGAAAAAAATGCAAGTAAACGCCGACACTGGCTAAAACTAATCAGCATGAACCGGGTCGAAGAAGAACATTTTGGTTTTCTTTTTGACTACTGCATTGATGTTTTTACCTCGGGCAAAGAGGCGGTTGCCGTTCGGGTTCATGCCATGCAAATTCTATATAACATTTCGGAAAACGAACCCGATTTAAAACCCGAAGTGCTTCAAATCATTGAAAACGAGATGGAACTACATGCCACTGCAGGAATCCGTTCTCGCGGAAAAAAACTCAGCACAAAGCTTCGTAAGCAAATTAAAGAGGCCGGCTACTAAGCACCGGCTTTTTTCTGAAATGTTGTTATTAACTCTTTGAGTTTTGTATCCAACTCCTGGTGCAACTCATCTTGTTTGTTATTACGGGTAATTATTACCAGGTTGCGCAAATGCGAAATTTGCCGGTTCTGGTCGTTCTGAATAGCCGCAGCCATGTGGGCCGGCAACGAAGCGTAATAGTCTAACATGGCAAAACAGTTTTCGGCCATTATTCTCACTTTTTCATTGGCTTTATCTGTTGCTCCTGCCCGGTAATACTGGTCGGCCATTTGGAAAGAACTGTAGTCAAGCGGAATAATTTCGTTGGGAAAAAGTTCAAACATTTTATCAGCAACTTCAATCGCCTTTTCTTTTTGGCCTTCGTTGATTAAGGCTTGTGCCAAACGAATAAACATATAACGAGCCTGCATAATATCAATCTGCTTGCGGTTGTATTCATCCATATGAATATCAGGATCATTTACATTTCCCCACACAAATTTGTTCATCACATTGTTGTACAAAAGTTCGGTGTCAATCCTTCCGGCAGTAACACCCTGTTTTGGTGTTTTTATAGGCACAAAACGATAAGCGAGGCCTTCAAACTGCAACCAATCGAGGAAATAAATATTGCCAGTAAACACCAAACTATGATCGATATAAATGGGGCGCTCCCAATTGTTGGCTGCAATCATATTCAGTACTGCCATTTCGCTTTTGGTTATCATGTTCTTATTGATTCTGAACTCCACCCTATCAGCAATCAGCCCGGCATTTTCCGGTTTAACGGTGCCACTTTCAACAGCTTTCTGTTTATCCACCGTTATATGAAAATCTTTCGAAGGCAGGTAGTCGAGCATCGCACCACTGGTTACTTTTACCTGTGTGCGCACATCATCGCTGCCAAGAAACTCCATCGCTTCGCTCAATTCAACTGATCCTTTTATCCGATCCTGAAACAGAACGGCATCCATGCGGCCCATGTAATATTTGTCTTTAGTAAACGAGAAAGGTACCGGTGCCGCTTGGTTGGTTGCAAATTTTTGTTGGCTAATGTACCAGTCCATACCGAGGTAACTAATGTTGATAATTTTTATATCGGGACGAACGCCTTCCACCTCCTGCACATACCACAACGGGAAGGTATCGTTATCGCCATAGGTAAACAGAATGGCATTTGGTGCACACGACTCCAGGTAATTTTTAGCGTAATCGCGGGTCATATATTTTCCCGACCGGTCGTGGTCGTCCCAGTTTTGCGTTGCTAATACCCCCGGAACAGCTACCAGGGCAATTAGCGTTGCCAGCACTGCCCCAGGCGCTCCTTTTATCAGTTTTTTTAGTCCGGAATATACGGCCAGCACTCCCAGGCCAATCCAAATGGCAAAGGCATAAAACGAGCCGGCATAGGCGTAATCGCGTTCACGAGGCTGGTACGGATACTGATTCAGGTATACCACAATAGCAATTCCGGTTAACACAAACAGCAGCATGGTAACGGCAAAGGTTTCTTTGCCCTTTTTACCCTGGTTATACTGAAAGAAAAGCCCTAACAGCCCCAGCAGCAGTGGCAGAAAATAATATACATTCCGGCTCGGGTCGTTGAGCATCCATTCGGGCATATTATCACGAGCCCCCACTTTGGGTTCATCAATAAACGAAATACCGCTAACCCAGTTTCCGTTTTCAAAACTACCATGTCCCTGAAGATCATTCTGTCGCCCCACAAAATTCCACATAAAATAACGCATGTACATGTGGCCAAGTTGGTAGCTAAAGAAAAAACGGAGGTTTTCGCCAAAAGTAGGTTTTTGCAATGTTTTTACCTCTCCGCGATCGCGCACACGCACGGGTGTTCCTTTTACTTTTCCCCATTCTTTGTAGGCCTGCACATGATTTGATTTGTCGCTGTACATTCGCGGAAAGATCGTTTCCATTTTGGGTTCGTACACCGACCCACCCGGCATCGTGCCGGTAATTTCATATTTACCGTCTACTTTGTTGTATTGATCTTTTGGATTTTTTGTAGCAATTCGTGGTGCATTGTAGTAGGGTCCTTTAAACAATGGTCGATCGCCATACTGCTCGCGATTCAGGTAACGCACCAGCGCAAAGGCATTGTCGGGGTGGTTCTGGTTCATGGGTGGGTTGGCCGAGGCACGAATTAAAATTACGCCAAACGATGAATAGCCAATTAAAATCACAATAACCATGGTGATGGCATTGTTCCAAACCACCATATTCCGTTGGCGGGTATAACGCAAACCAAAGTAAGCTCCAACTGCAATTAAAGCCACCATAAAAATAATTCCTGAATTGAAAGGCAATCCCAATGTATTAACAAAAACACGGTCGAACAAAAAGCCAATTCGCGGAACGTTCGGGATAATCCCATATTGAATTCCGAGCAAAACGCCCATTGAAGCTGCCAATGCATAAACGACACCTTTCCAGGAAAATTCGTATTTTTTGAAATAATAAACCAAGCCAATTGCCGGTATAGCCAGCAGGTTTAACAGGTGAACACCTATTGAAAGCCCCATTAAATAAGCAATTAATACCAACCAACGATTGGCGTGTTTTTCGTGTGCAACATCTTCCCATTTTAGAATGGCCCAAAAAACCATTGCGGTAAACAACGAAGACAGCGCATAAACTTCGCCTTCAACGGCCGAGAACCAGAATGAATCGGTAAAAGTAAATGCCAATGCGCCAACAAGTCCACTCCCCCATACAGCAAGTTGTTCTCCTGAACTTTTTTCTTCAGAAAAGAGTTTATTGGCCAGGTGTACAATGGTCCAGTACAAAAACATTATGGTTGCAGCACTTGCCATTGCCGATAAGGAATTAACCATAACAGCTGCCTTGCTTGCATCAGGAGCAAAAAGGGTAAAGATACGCCCCAAAATCATAAATGTTGGTGCCCCTGGCGGGTGGCCAACTTCCAGTTTAAAGGCACTGGTAATAAACTCACCACAATCCCACCAGCTTACTGTGGGTTCCATTGTCATGAAGTAAGTAATACAGGCAAGGATAAAAACAAGCCAACCAAGAATATTATTGATTAATTTTGTGTGTTGCATGATCTGTTTTTTTATTGATCAATGGCAAATATAAGCTTTTAAACAGTAATGCGGCGAAGTGAAGAATGAAAATGCTATGGGAGTTTTTTTTTGTGATAAGCTAAATTTTTTCTTACCAGAATTTGCGGAATAAATTTTTTTTATACTTTTGCACCGTCTTTAACAAAAAGACACAATAAGGACTGACCCGTGGTGTAATTGGCAACACGTCTGATTTTGGTTCAGAAGAGTCCAGGTTCGAGCCCTGGCGGGTCAACATAAAAGAAAAGCCTGTAGTTTTACAGGCTTTTTTTGTTTCAAGAACATTACTCAACTATACTATTTAGGATCACATTAAAAATCCGGTGGACTTTGTTCTTTTGCTAATATATTAATATCGCTTGCTAGCCCCTTCCGGGGGACATACTATTTGGCTTAATCCAAATAGTATGCACAAAGATCAAGGCTGCTTTTGCTCTTAGCAATTAACCTTCACGAAGCCTAACTACGGCCGCGTGATCTCCTCGTTTCCTCAGAGCTACACGGTCTCCGTAAGGCTTTGTTTTGATTAATTCCACAACCAAAAGAGGCCGGAGCTTTCAATGTGAAGTGGTTGTATTCTCTGAAAAGTACGCCATTATTCTCTATTAAAAGACACTTTTGCGGGCGCGTCAAAAATCCGTCAATCGTGCTATTTGGTAACTTTGAAAAAACACAAAGGTTATTTTTGACTTGATTCTTTGCTTCGTTTCTCATCTATGGAGAAATGAAGGCCTGCCCGGCGAGGGTTTAAGCTTATTAATTGATTCGGCTTTCATATTAGCAAGCTAATTAAATAAGTTGCTCCACCTGAAATTCTAACTGATCCATTTTTTTAAGCTACTATTAAACCTAAAGAAGAAAAGTATACCGGCTGTACCTAATCCTACCAGGTAGCCCATCCATATACCTTTGGGGCCAAATCCGAATTTAAATGCAAAAATATAACTTACCGGTATGCCTATTAGTAAATAGGCAATAAAAGCGATTAGCATCGGTTTGGTAACATCGGCCATTCCTCTTAACGAGCTTTGCATTACCACCTGTAAACCATCAAAAAGCTGAAAGATTGCAGCAATTACCAACAATCCTGCGGCCACATTAATCACCTCTCTATCACTTGTAAACAAATAAGGAAGTAAATTACGTCCAACAATAAATAGTATGGCAGCAACACTCATAAATAGAAGAACCAGGTGTGTTGATGCAAAAACAGCCTTTTTTAACGACTCAAAATCCCGTTCTCCCATTTGATGGCTAACACGTATTGTATTTGCCTGCGCTACTCCGAGGGAAATCATATAAGTAAACGTAGCCAGTCCGAGTGCAATCTGATGAGCTGCCAATGGTGTTTCGCCCAACCATCCCATCATTACAGCACCAATACCAAAAGCAGCAACCTCAACAATTAATTGAAAACCTATTGGAATACCAATATTCAATAAGGGCTTAATGTATTTTTTAAGCAAAGCCTGGTGGTGTGCTAACACAAAATAACGCCTAAAACGTGAATTTCGAAGAATAAAAAAGGCAAATAAAACCGGCATACAAATGCGTGAAGCCAGGGTTCCTAATCCAGCTCCCAGTAGCCCAAGTTCCGGCATTCCCAGTTTTCCAAAAATAAATACATAGTTCACCAATATATTTACCACATTTGCTGTAAGGGTGATTTGCATGGCCAATTTTGTGTTTCCAATACCTTCAAAAAACTGCTTTAAGGTAAAAAACAGCATAAATGGCAGGTACGAGCAACATAGCAACAAATAATAAGGGCGGGCAAGTTTTAACACATTATCAGTTTGCCCCATAAACGGCAACATAAAATAAATTGAAAACATCAGCATTGATAAAACTATTGCCATGATGGTATGTGCAAAAACACCATTTTTTAACCATACAATAGCTTTTCGAAGTTCATTCTGTCCAAAAGCCTTTCCTACCAATGGCGTAAGGCCCATGGTTACCCCCATTCCAAAAACCATCCCAATCATAAATACGCTATTGGCAAACGATGCTGCAGCCAACTCGCTTGTTCCCACATGCCCCACCATCATATTATCAACCAGTGAAACAGTTACTTGCCCAATTTGCGACAATACAATTGGAAGTGCCAGAGCCAGGTTGCGTTTATAAAAAGGTAAATAGTCTTGAATTTTCACGCGTCAAAGATAATTTTTATTTGGGTGTAAAATCAGATTATCTATTAACCGCGAAAATTGTCTGACAAGAAAAGGACATTTGTTTTTTGAAAAACGTATGAGATAAAATAAGTACCTACAGCGAGAACCAGTAGCTAAACTTGAGCATAAATGCGTTTTCTGCACTAATTTTACGAATGTCTTTCAAACTGTTTCCCAACGACGAATTATAGGCATCAACGTAATTACTGCGGTTATGGCTCCATACCAGGTACAATGTTGATCCGGTTTTATATTCCCAACGTGCCACAAAATTTGATCGAAACTCCTGAAATTCGAAGTCAAAATCGTAGTACGAAAAATCGTGATAAACATTGCCGGCATCATCTTTTAAAAGATTATCCTGAACGGTAAGAAAATCATAGCGTTTGGCGAGGTCTTTCGCTTTCGAATCTTTTACACGGCGGTAATCGAGGTATTTTCCCGACGAAACATACGGGCTGCCATAATATTGCAGCGACAATTCAGGTGTAATAAAAAATTCGGCCCTAAAAGTGGTATAAAATGTTTGTCGATCGAGGTTACCCACCACATATTCGTAGTTATCGTTAACCATCGTCCGTCTTACATACTGGCTGTTGTCTTGCTCGTTAATGTAAGTAGAGCTGGAAGAAAGCATAAAGCGTGTACTAATGCGCCAATCTAAATAAAAGGTATATGAATTTTCAAAAGTAATATCATCTGCATATCGGGTAAAATCGGAGCGTAATCCTACAAAAAAGTCGCGTTGCGAGTTGGTTTGTAAAGCTGCCGAAAATTTGTTTCGGTTATCCATGCGTAACGATGGGCCACCTCGCAGTGCACGGGTATCAATCTCATTAAATACTTTATAAGCTACCAGGTCGAATTTCCAGTAATTTTTAAAACGTAAGCGTAGGTAGGTTGTTAAATTATCGCGCAGGTTTTCGCCACCATAGCTCCAGTTATGGCCTTGCGATAAGTGAAGCGAATAGTTTAACAAAATGCCTTTGGGTTTATTTACACGATACTGCAGGTCGAAATCCTGATTAATGTAGTCGGCCTGGCGCAAGTAGCCAACATCGTTCAAATCTACACCTGGTGAGCGCCATTCCAATTCGCCTGTAACACGCAATTTTCCGCTACGCTTTCCTCCGGCGAACTCTCCACCCCAGCCACTCAGACTGGTTTTAGTATCATCATAGGTTAAATGATCCGCATCTTCGCGTTGGAAATAATGCCGGGAGTTTCGTTGCAAGCGCGCAATCGATTCTTCGGAACCACTAATCCTCGAACCAAAGCTTTTGGCAGCAATGTAGTACTTTCGGTTTTTCCAGTTATGCTCAAAGTCAAGACCTCCAACCATTGAATTATCGGTCAAAAATTCCAGGTTTTCATCTTTAATATTTCTTACGGTAGAGGTAAAAATTCCACCAAGCACAGTGCTTCCTTCATTAAAATCCTGCTTTAAGCGGACTATTGAAAAATTTGTAAACGGCTCAACAGCTTCTTTTATACTCTCATCGGCCGATTTTACAGTTGCTGTTTCGCGTGCGGTCATGCTGTTTACCAATCCCATCGAAAAGCCTTTTTTATTTTTTCCGGTAAGTTTCAGTGCATTTATAATCGCTGTATTGTCGGGCATTTCCAATCTTTCACCATTCTCCTCATCATAATCAGGTTCGTAGCTCGGTGCATGTCCTATTCGTCTGGAATAAAACAACATATCACTTCCCGAATTGTATTCCAATATGCTGTTTCCTTCCAAAAAAAACGGCCGTTTTTCGTCGTAAAATGTTTCGTACGATGTAAGATTTAATTCAGAAGGATCGGCTTCAACCTGCCCAAAATCAGGATTAAAGGTATAGTCGAGGGTAAAATTTGAAGTAACACCAATTTTTCCATCAAGTCCAAAACCAAAATTATTGTTATCGTTCGACTCCGGAATATATTTAGCACTGGCATACGGCATTACCTCGAAATTACGTTTGTACGGAATATCTTTTATACCTCGTAACTCGCCAAAAATATAAACCATGGCAGGCGCATCAATAGGAATCAGTTTCCACTGGCTTTCTTCGCTCAGTCGGTAAATGTATCGCCAAATGTGCATTCCCCAAATGTGTTCTTCGCTATTTGCAAAACGAATTTGCGTAAACGGAATCCGCATTTCGGCATACCAGGCCGAGTCTCCAACAGATGTTTTACCATCCCAAACGGCATTCCAGTTAAAATCCCAGCCGTATTCCCCCATGTGCATTAAGTCAACCTTCTGTCCGGCCGAGGTGAGATTAAATTCAAAAGCAGTTTGTTTATCGTTGTATGAATCAATGGCCACACCAGCTATATCGCCAACTGTATAATCGTCGCGAGGCCCTAAATTAACACTCATTTTTTCGGGTTCATTGTCAAAAGCCTTAATAGCAAAATAGAGGTATTTATTATCGTATAAAATCTTTATTTCTGTTTCTTGCGAAGGCGCATGTGCCTGACGTGGTTGTTGCTGAATAAAACCACCATCCCATTTCCCAACTGATTGCCAACATTCGTCATCAAGCTTACCGTCGATTTTTGGAACCAACGACGTACGTGTAGCATAATATACTCTTTTAATACTGGCATAATGATTTACCAACGAGTCATCAGAGAGGGTATATTTAAGATCCTGAGCCCTTAATAAAGACACAGAAAACAAGCATAAAAGAAGTGTTAGAGTGTATTTTGATTGCATGGTCGGTTTTATATTAGCAGCAAAAATAAGTAATAATAAAGAAGAAAAAAATAGTTATCATAAAAAATATAATTTTAGAACCATTGTTTTTGTAATTCAAATTTCACTAATCTTTTATCCTTTCAAATAGCTTCTTTTTACATTTATTAACAAAATAGCGGTATTAACGTATTGAACAACAAGTAACTTCAATGCCAAATCAGGCAGAGCTAAACAATTTTTCAAAAACAGAGTTATTATTTGCAGCAATTGAGATGATTTAAAATTATTGATTTCAAATTTGTATGAACAAAATCAAAAAGATTCTAATCGCAAACCGAGGCGAAATTGCAATTCGTGTGATGCGAACCTGCAGGGAACTGGACATTGAAACCGTTGCCATTTACTCGGAAGCCGACAGAACATCACTTCATGTTCGCTATTCACATGAAGCCTATTATGTTGGAAAAGCTCCTTCGAGCGAGAGCTACTTAAACGTTGATAAAATAATAGAAATTGCCAAAGAAAGTGGCGCAGATGCCATACATCCCGGCTATGGTTTTCTCTCCGAAAATGCAGAATTTGCACGTCGTTGTACCAACGAAGGTATTATTTTTATTGGTCCTTCGCCTGAAGTTATTATCCAAATGGGCGATAAAATACAGGCTCGGGATGCAATGACAAAAGCTGGAATACCAGTAGTTCCGGGTACCGATGGCGAAATAAAAACAGAAGATGAAGCTCTTGAGGTAATCAAAAGCATTGGGCTTCCGGTAATGATTAAAGCATCAGCAGGTGGCGGAGGAAAAGGCATGCGCCTCGTTAAAAACGAATCGGAAGTTGTTTCGGCAGTGCGTGCAGCGCGTTCAGAAGCTAAAGCCGCTTTTGGTGATGATGCTGTTTACATCGAAAAATACATTACTTCGCCACATCATATCGAGTTTCAAATTTTAGCCGATCAGCACGGAAATACTGTGCACCTGTTTGAACGCGAATGTTCTGTGCAGCGACGTCACCAGAAAATGATTGAAGAAACACCGTCTCCACTGATGACACAGGAACTGCGCGACGAAATGGGCAAAGCGGCCGTAGAAGCTGCCAAAGCTGTTAATTACGTAGGGGCAGGTACCATTGAATTTTTGGTTGACAACGACCTAAATTATTATTTTCTGGAAATGAACACGCGCCTACAGGTTGAGCACCCAATTACAGAGCGAGTTACCGGAATTGATTTGGTCAAACAACAAATTTATGTTGCAGAAGGCCGTAAACTCGAATTTGGCCAAAGCGATTTAAAACAAAAGGGGCATGCCATTGAGTGCAGGGTTTATGCGGAAGATCCGGATAATAATTTTATGCCCAGTGCCGGCAAGGTTCATAAAATTTCGGCACCACTGGGTTTGGGGGTTCGTACCGACGGCTACGTTTACGAAGGCTACGAAATACCTATTTATTACGACCCAATGATCTCTAAATTAATTGTTTGGGGAAAAACCCGCGACGAAGCCATCGCCCGAATGCGCAGAGCTTTGTACGAATACAAAATAACCGGTGTAAAAACCTCAATAAAAATGCTCGAACGCGTAATGAACAACAAAAATTTTATTTCAGGAAATTACGACACACATTTTATTGAAAAAAATCAGGAACAATTACTATCGAAAGCAACAAAAGACAACCCTGAAGACATGGTTATTATTGCTGCTTTTATTGATTACCTTGATAAATTAGGAAGTACTGAAGAAGTACATAAAGAATTTGTTCCGGCACAAAGTCGCTGGAAAAAAATCCCATACGTAAATCATTTTTAAACTATAAATATGGCTGTTGAAATTAAAATTGGCGATAGACTGGCATGGGTCAATTTGCTAAAACAAGATGGAAACATTTTGGAAATAGAAGTAGACGGAAAAGTCTACAATGTTGACCTTATGCACACAGCTGACGGAACTTTTTCAATACTTGAAAGCGGGCATTCGTACAATATTGAACTGGTACCTGAAGCAACTCCGAAAAAATACACCGCCTACACCCTTTACGATAATTTCGAGGTGGAAGTGATTGATGCAGAAGCAAGATATTTACAAAACAGAAATGCGAACGGAGTTGGACAGGGAGACAGCAAAATCTCTTCGCCCATGCCCGGGAAGGTTGTTAACATTTTGGTTAAAGAAGGTGATTCGGTTAAAGAAGGTGATACGGTTATTATTATTTCTGCCATGAAAATGGAAAGCGAATACAAAGCTCCCAAAGACGGAACAGTAAAAAAAGTAAATGTAAAAAACCAGGACACCATTGACAGCAACCAGGTTTTGATTGAATTGGATTAAAAGAAAAAAAAATGGATTTAAAAGCAAAATACAAACAGCTTGAAGATTTTAATGCTCAGGCAGAACAGGGTGGAGGCCAGGAACGAATTGAAAAACAACATGCGGCAGGAAAAAAAACAGCCCGCGAACGTATTCTTCAACTACTCGATCCGGGAACCTTTACAGAAATTGACAAATTAATGACCCACCGCAATTACGATTTTGGTATGGAAGCCAAAAAAGTGCTGGGCGATGGCTTAATCTCGGGTTATGGAAAAGTAAACGGACGACTGGTTTATGTTTTTGCCCAGGATTTCACTGTATTCGGCGGTTCGCTAAGCCGTGCCAATGCCGATAAAATTGTAAAAATTCAGGAACTCGCATTAAAAATGGGTGCTCCGGTAGTTGGTCTTAACGATTCGGGAGGTGCCCGTATACAAGAAGGTGTTGAGAGTCTTGCCGGTTATGCCGACATCTTTTATAACAATGTGGTATCATCAGGCGTTATTCCGCAAATTTCGGCAATACTTGGCCCTTGTGCCGGCGGAGCAGTGTACTCTCCTGCCCTTACCGACTTTATTTTTATGGTGAACGAAAAAAGCCACATGTTTGTAACCGGCCCCGAAGTTATTAAAACAGTAACCCACGAAGATGTATCAAAAGAGGAACTGGGAGGTGCCCACACCCACAGCTCGAAAAGTGGTGTTGCTCATTTTACCGGAAACGACGAAGACCAAACACTTATGATGGTGCGCGAACTATTAAGTTTTCTTCCATCAAACAACCTGGAAGATCCTCCGGTAAAACCAACCATAGATCCATCAGACCGAATTATTGAGGAATTGCAGGAAATTGTACCGGCCGACCCCAATAAACCTTACGACATGCACGATATCATCCAGAATGTGATAGACAACAAACATTTTCTGGAAGTGCAACCGCAATATGCACAAAACATAATTGTTGGTTTTGCCCGTTTTGCAGGACGCCCCGTGGGAATTGTGGCCAACCAACCGGCTCACCTTGCCGGAGTGCTCGATATTAATTCATCGGTTAAAGCTGCACGCTTTGTGCGCTTTTGCGATGCTTTTAACCTGCCGCTGGTAACTTTTGTTGACGTACCCGGCTTTTTACCCGGTACCGGACAAGAATTTGGTGGTATAATTAAACACGGTGCAAAATTATTGTATGCCTTCTCGGAAGCTACCGTACCAAAAGTTACCGTAATTACCCGCAAGGCCTATGGTGGTGCCTACGATGTTATGTCGAGTAAGCACATTGGTGGCGACGTAAACCTGGCTTACCCAACTGCCGAAATTGCGGTTATGGGCCCCGAAGGTGCTATAAATATAATCCATCGCGAAAAAATGACCGATGAAGAGAAAGCGGCCAAAGTACAGGATTACCGCGATAAATTTGCCAATCCGTATAAAGCTGCTTCGCTGGGGTATATCGATGAAATTATTCACCCGCGTGAAACCCGAAGGAAAGTAATCGATGCTTTGGATATGACTTCAAATAAACGCAAGTCGAATCCGCCAAAAAAACATGGGAATATACCGCTTTAAGAAAGAAAGTAGTAAGATTGTCATATCGAACGTTGTGAGAAATCTGTTGCATTAACAGCTTACACAAACAGATTTCTTTCTTCGTTCGAAATGACAGCAAAACCGAAACTCCCTTAACAATTCAATTATATTCTCGAAAAAACCCCAAACTGTTTGATAAATAACAATTTATTTCTATTTTTGCGCGTCCAAAATTTTGGATATTATATTTAATAATTTAAAAATTAGATGATTATGTTGAATCAGTACGAAACCGTTTTCATTTGTACTCCCGTTTTATCTGAGCCACAGGTAAAGGAAGCGGTAAACAAATTCAGAGATCT
>Ga0207830_100172_pt1 | contig 28219 bp, 25 predicted proteins | sample TtanPargueraPR_6_FD_187740 | JGI IMG/M metagenome (GOLD analysis project Ga0207830, IMG submission 187740) | Aerobic enrichment media microbial communities from Bioluminiscent Bay, La Parguera, Puerto Rico - Tt and E2 (3) (SPAdes) | ecosystem: Environmental > Aquatic > Marine > Unclassified ... | reverse complement strand
ACGCAGGGCCCGGGCTTATATTGCTGTGGCAATCATTATGCAGGCGGGCGTAGCTCAATGGTAGAGCAGAGGCTTCCCAAGCCTACGACGTGGGTTCGATTCCCATCGCCCGCTCCAAACCGATACCCGCACACATCCTGACACCTCCTTAAAACTCCGTTTTTTCAATCGCTTAAGTAAGCTTAATGTCTTTATACGCCCGTGTATATCCTTGTACCTCGGGTCCCGTTGTGTATAGCGGCTTGTATGGTAATTTCAAAGGCGAACTGAGCTATACAAACGGAAACCGGAATGAAGCGCAAAGAAATCAAACGGACCCCGCTGGCTGAGACAGTCCTGCGGAGCCTGGAGCCTGAAGATAAACTCTACAGGATCAAAGATGGGCCGAACCAGCTGCATTTTACCGTGGCTGCTAATGGCTCTAAGCGCTGGGAGGTCAGATTTAAAAGGCCTGATGGTAAGTGGAGCTGGCTGGGTGTTGGTGGTTACCCGGCTGTTAGCGCCAAGTTTGCCCGAAAACAGGCCGATCTCATTCAGGCACAGGTATCGGACGGGAAGGATCCTCGGGAAGTTCGCCGTGCTGAGGAAGCAACCAGAAAGGCGCTAATTGAACATCCCTTCTCGGAGTCTTGTGAATACTGGTACAACAAGAAACTCGATGATGGTTATGCCAAAAGTACTGCCAAACAGATGCGTGGATATCTGGACAATGACATCCTGCCTGAACTTGGAAACATTCCGGTCAAGCAGATTACGCCAAAACAGTGTGCCGACCTGCAGCACAAGATCGAGCTCAGCCAGAGCTTCGATAAAAGCAAGAAGGTTCGTCAGGCGCTGAACCAGATCTTCCGTTACGCCATCGGGCGCGGAATCTGCGAGACCAATCCCGCGTCTGAACTAAGGTATATCGCCAAGCGAAGAGGTGGAAAAACTCCTTTCCCTCATTTATTAGAGCCTGAGCTGCCAGATTTTCTGAGAGCCGTGGAATCCTCCACCTCCCGGACACAGACCGTGATTGCTATGAAAATGACGCTTTTCACAGCATCGCGTCCTGGGATGGTCGTCAAGGCGGAGTGGACGCATGTAAATCTGGATCTGGCGTTGTGGGTTGTGCCCGAGGGGAATATGAAAAACAGGACTCAGCACATTGTTCCCCTTCCGGTTCAACTCGTGGCTTTGCTGAAAAAACTCAAAGAAATGACCGGTCGGTCCCGGTACCTGTTTCCAAGTATCGGGCCAAAGAATCCGACCATGCCCACAGATTCGATTAACAAGATGCTACGGGGCATCGGTTATAAGGGGCGATTGACCGGCCACGGTTCGCGGCACACCGCTTCTACCCTTCTGCATGAGCATGGCTGGCACCATTACCACATTGAAGCCCAGCTCTCTCACAGGATGCCGGGTGTTGCCGGTGTCTATAACCAAGCCGCGTATCTGGAAGCCCGCCGGGTGATGATGCAATGGTATGCCGATTATCTGGACGCGCTAAGGAAAGGGTTGACTGAAAAGCAGAAAAAGAAATTTGAGCAGCGTGTTGTCGAGGCAATGATCCGGTATCGGCCGGTCGAATCCGGCCAACAGGTTGCTGCTTGAAAATCGGCTCACCCGGGTCTTGTTTCAAATTTATTGAAATTAGACGCCACACGGCCACCGAATCCGGCAATAGTATAGGTGTCGTTCTTAACAAATTCAGGAGCGGCACCCATGGCCAAGAAAATCCAGAAAATCCTTATCCGCCAGAAAACCTTGATGGAAATGCTCGATCTCTCCAGCAGTGGGTTCTATGAGCTGAAGAAGCGTGATCCCACCTTTCCTAGGCCGATCAAGGATGGCAGTTCTCAGCAGGCTCCAGCCTTTTATGTGTATGAGGAGGTTCGTTGCTGGCTGATTGACCGGATTACAGCTCGGGATGAAAAGCGTTGATTGAGTTCGCTTTGGATAGTCACACCTCTCTTGGGTTGTATCAGTGTCGAAGTTCGACAGGCAAATGCTACATCAGGAGCTTGGCAGCATGAGTTCGTAACCAATCCCTGCGCTCAGGGTAATCCGGCATCACCCGCGCCATCTCCCGCCAGAACTCCGGGGAATGGTCATGGCGTATCAGGTGGCAGAGTTCGTGAATCACCACGTAATCCACCATCCGGTTAGGTGCCATCATAATCTGCCAGTTAAATTCTAGCTTGCCCTTGGTAGTGCAGCTGCCCCAGCGGGATTTGAAGGTGCGGATGCCAACTCCGGCAGGCTCTACGCCAACCATGGGCACGAAGCGGTTCACCTTCTCGGTCAGCTTCTGTTCAGCCTTCCGTTTGTACCAGCGTACAAGGGCATTGCGGACCATGTGGGGTTGTTCGGTGCCGTTGGGTACGGTGACCACCAATCGTCCGTTCAACAGCTTCACAGGCGCGAAGTTGCCTGTTTCTACCTTTAGCCGATAGTTGCGCCCCAGATAACTGAAGGCTTCGCCAGACACATAGCGTTTGCTGCTGGCGGGTGTCATTTCCTGGTGCAGGGTGATCTTCTCCTTGATCCAGCGGCGTTTGGCTGCCAGTAACTGGTCGATCTTTTCGGCAGGGGTGTTCACGGGCACCACCACAGACACGGCACCGTCTTCCACCCGAATATCCGCAGACTTGCGGCGGTTGGTGCGGATGACTTCAGCAATGAAGCCGTGGGCATCCCGGTATTCTGGTTTATGTGCAGCTGCCATCATTTGAACTTGTTCTGTGCCAGTTCCATGAACCGATCCTGAACCACGTTGACCAGTGCTTTTTCACCAAACGAACAATCCAGAACCGCCCGTTTGATTTCTTTCTTCATCCGCTTCACTTCGTCCGGTTTGCTGAAGAAGTCCACAATCTGGGTGGCTTCATCGAACATGCCCACCAGGTCCTGGCTGGTTGCCTTGATCTCGTCGTGTACGGCTTCGCTGATGGCATCTTCACCGGCATGGCTGGTCACTTCCGCCATCAGGATGTTGTAGAACGCGAATTCGGTTTCGCTCAGCCCCAGCTCATTCGCCGCTTGTTCCCGGTTGGTTTCGATGTTGTTTCGAAATTCCAGCAACAGTTGCGCCTGTTCTTCCCACTTCCCTTTAGTCTTTTCGATAATGTCCCGCAGGCGAAGGCTCAGGGATTTGTAGTATTCCGGGTCTTCGCCCAGGTTCACCGTAATGTGGTGTTTGATGGCGCTTTCGATTTCGGAGGCGCGGGATTCGGGGGATTTGATCTGCTCCACGCTCTCCTTGAAGTTCGCTGCCATCAGGTCCACGGGTGGAATCTTCGGGTCTACCCCGGTGCTGATGATGTGTTCGTCCACCAGCTGGCGGACTTTCGCCCCGGCATCGCTGATGTTCAGCCCCGGATCACGGTAGCGGTTGCGGGCTGCATTCTGTACTTTGCCCCATAACTTCAGGTCCGGAATGAACGGCTTGGCGGCAGCATCCGGCAGAATCACTTCCATCTGCTTGGCGAACTTCCTGAACGCCAGTTCGAACTGCTGGCGGGTGTCTTCATCTTTCAGGTGCAGCACGTAATCATCCACGTCTGCGCCCTTCACTCCGGCAAAGATGGCAGCCACACGGGTGTGAGCCGCTTTCAGGCGCGGTATTTCGTCTTTCAGGGTGTGGTAGGTGCCTTCCACGTCCTCACTACTGAACTGCTTCAGCGCGTCGGTCAGGTAGTCTGACAGCCCGTAGTAATCCACCACGTAACCGCAGGCTTTGCCTTTATAGGTCCGGTTCACCCGTGCGATTGCCTGCATCAAGGTATGATCCTTCAGGCTCCGGTCGATATACATCACCTGTGCAATGGGCGCATCAAAACCGGTCAGCAGCATATCCTTCACAATCAGGAAACTGGTGGGGTCTTCATCTACGGGTTTGGTGAAGTTCTTGATCACCTGCTTCTGGTGCGCGCTGTCGGTGTACTTACTGAGGTATGCCGGGTCGTTGTGGGTGCCGGAGATGATCACTTCCGAAGGGGGCGCTTCCAGATCGTCCAGGGTCTTCTTGAACACCGTGGCAGCATGGCGGCTGCCCACCACGATCATGGCTTTGAAGCCGTTGGGCTGAATCTTCTCCCGGTAATGCTTCAGCAGGTCGATACACACCCAGCGTATGCGGGCAGGGGCTTCCCGTACCGCGCGCTCCACACCGTACTTCTTTTTAATTTCCCGCTTTTCGTCGTCGCTTTTGTCTTTGAAGTATTCTTCAAACAGCGCGTCCAGGGAATCACCCACTACATCGCTCTGAACCTGGCGACCTTCGTAGATGATGCGCACGGTGGCACCGTCTTCCACTGCTTCGTTGATCTTGTACTTGTCGATGTAGCCGCCGAAGGCTTTGTCCATCTTCTGGGATTTCAGCAGGGGCGTGCCGGTAAAACCGATCTTCGGGGCGTTGGGCAGGGCGGCATTGATGGTCATTGCCAGCCCGCCAAACTGGGTACGGTGGGCTTCGTCCGCCAGCACGATGATCTTCTCGCTGGGGTTCAGGTCGGTAAAGTCGCCTTCCTGCTCGGCTTCCTGAAACTTCTGCACCATGGCGGTCACAATGTCGGACGAATCCTTGGACAACAGTTCCTTCAGTTCCGCGACGGAACCAGCATTATAGATGGTTTCGTTCTGGGCATCCCGGAAGGTTTTAGACAGTTGCCCGTCCAGCTGGGTACGGTCGGTCACGAACACCAGTTTGTACTGCTTCAACTCCGGGTCACGGCGCATCTTCACCGCCAGCATAACCATGGTCAGGGACTTTCCGGATCCTTGGGTATGCCAGACTACCCCGGACTTTTCCTTGCGTGTGGTGCTGGTCTTGAGGCGTTCTATGACCTTGTTCACCGCCCGGTATTGCTGATACCGCGCTACCTTCTTGATCAGGCGACCATCTACTGGCTCAAACAGGGTGAAGTTCTGCATCAGATCCAGAAAGCTGGCGGGGTTGAACATACCTGCAAGCAGACGCTGTTGCGGGGTGACTTCGCTGGAACCAGCCCCGACACCAGAAGCGATCTGTTTCGCGGCAACCAGATACTCTGGCGAGGGCACGTCACCGGTCTTGTGGCCGGGTGCAGTCGAGCCGGTGGAGATGAAGTCAGGTTGCTGCACCATCGCCCGGATATCCGCATCCGTAAACGGGTAAGCGTCCTTCCAGTCCCCGTAATGCTGGGCACTGGAGCTGATGGTGCCCACCTTCGCCTGATCCCGGCAGGTGGATACCATCAGCTGGTTGTACCAGAACAGCTTCTGGGCACCTTCGTCGTCTTCCGGGCTGCGCAGGTTGGCGTAACGGCGCAACTGATTAATACCTTCAGCTATAGCGTCGGCAGCATACGGCGATTTGCACTCAATCACCGCCAGCGGCAAGCCGTTCACGAAGCAGACAATGTCCGGGATGATGTTCTGGTTGATGCCTTCAACCTTGAACTGGTTGGTGCATACGAATTCGTTGTTGTCAGGATTGTCGAAGTCGATGACCTTGACCGTCTGCCCCTTGCGACCAGCACCCAGGTCCTGTTCAACGGACAGGTAGTTCACCAGCAGGTCGTAAATGGACTGGTTGTACTCCATCAAACCCGTGTGATTCGGGTGGGTGAACTCACGGATGACTTTGCGCAGGTTCTCGTCACTGATCCATGGGTTCAGCCTGACAATGGCAGCTTCCAGCCGTTTGGACAGCACCACATCCCGGTAGTAACTCCGTTCGCCCGACTCTGCACCGGGCACAGCGTCTGCGGCTGTGGGGACCAGCGCCGATCCCGGTAAATAATTCCAGCCAAGGCGTGTTAGTTGTTCGATGGCGGGCAGTTCAACCTTTTCGACTTCATCCTGAAACAAGGAAAGCTCCCTGGTAAGCATGTGCCTGCTGCGAGAGGCAACTAATTGGTATTAACCTAGGTTAGCAGTTTGAAAGGGAAAGTTGGATTTGAGTCTGCGATTAGCCCCGCCATTAACTTATCATTGGGTTCGTGCGTTATCAGTCCAGCCCAAGTCTTCACCCAGCAGTTCGGAGGCTCTTGACGGAGTAATCAGATTTTCCCTCAAGGCCTTGCGAACTAAATGCTTCAAACGGCAGGCGTCACCCAGTTCCAGCTCTTCCGGCTTCTTACTGGCATCAAATAAACGCTCCGCAGCCAAATAGCGCTCAAGGTATTCACGGAGTCTTTCGTTTTCGCCAGCCGCTTTCTTTTGTCTCGATTTTTCGGTGGCAGAATGCGCCCAATAGTCGATATCACTAAGGTCAGCCGACTCAGAGCGGAAGAAGTACTCAGGCTTTACGTTCAGTATCTCCGCCAGTTGGATCAATTGGGTAGAGCTTGGGGCAGATTGCCCATCCTCATAGTTCGACAAGTCTTGTTTAGAAATGCATCCGTTCGACAGGTCGGCCACCTGTTGGAGCGACAAATTGTTCAGGCCCCGTGCTCGGCGCAACCGGTCATTCAGCATGGCTGCTCTCCTTATGATAATTGCGGAGTAAACCGTTATACTCCCTATAAATTGGAAGCGACTATACGCCCGTCCCAGTCTCTCGATATTCAGTAATCTTATGGCCACTGCAGAACAGATTAAAGCACTACTACAGAGTCACGCCGATCATGATGATCAGCGGTTCTACTCTGTTGCTTTGCAGGTGGCTGCCAAAGAGGCCCGCAGAGGTCATCACAAGCTGGCCAACGATATCAAAGCAACTATCGAGCGTTCGCAAAAAGCGACACAAAGCCTGAACTCTGCGCCATCCAAGCCAACTCCACTGGTTCAGCAGCCCAAAGGCGATTTGAAAGGCCTGCTCGAACTCACACATTCTACGGCACGAAAAAATGACTTGGTTCTTTCGGATGAAGTGGGAGAGCGACTAGAGCAGGTGTTGTTAGAGCAGCGGCAGAAAAGTCGTTTGGCGCAATTTGGCCTGACCCCAAGGCGAAAATTGTTGTTCACGGGCTCTCCCGGTACAGGCAAAACCTTGTCAGCAGCCGTGCTTGCCTCAGAACTCAGGCTACCCCTCTATACCATCGTTCTGGACAACTTGATAACCCGCTTCATGGGTGAAACGGCGGCCAAACTCCGGCTGATTTTTGACCACATCAAGCAAACCCGCGCTGTTTATCTGTTTGATGAATTCGACGCTATTGGCACCCAGCGGGGGGCATCCAACGACGTTGGTGAAATCCGCCGAGTATTGAATTCCTTCTTACTCTTCGTTGAACAGGACACTTCCGAGAGCATTATCCTGGCTGCCACCAACCATCCTGAACTCCTGGATAAAGCTCTCTACCGCCGATTTGATGACATTATTCGATTCGAAAAGCCTGAACCTCGACAAATCAAACAGCTTGTTGAGCATCGTTTGTCGGCCTTCGATACCTTGGCTCTGGTTTGGGATGAAATCACCCATGCAGCTGAAGGGTTGAGCTCCGCTGACGTTACCCGCGCCTGTGAGGATGCGGCCAAAGAAGCTGTATTGCATAACGATGCCAGGATCACTACAGCATTGATTACTAAGGCTATTTGTCGTCGACAAAACGGAAAAACATAAGGTGAACGATGGCGGAACGGAAGCCACATATACTGCTCCAGGGAATGGCAAACCGAGAGGACTACCAATCAAGGCAACAGGGTAGACCTGTAAACATACCGCCCAGAAGCCGTAATGCCCATGGCAGGGCGTTGTCAACGCAGTACGCCGATGTGCTTGCACAGTTCGAAGCACTAAAGTCACGGGCTCCGGAACCAATCACAGATGATACCGGCATCTACGTAGAAATTTCGGGCTTCCCTGATATAGAGCTTCCACTGGAAAAACTCGATAACCGGGACTTTAAGCTCCGCTCATGCCATAGAGTGGCCGACAGGGAAGTTGCAACGGTCTTTATTCCAGAGTCCCGGCGGCATGCCTTCCAGAAGAAAGTCACACAGTACCTCACGAAAAATGGAAAAGGCGGTAAACCGGCCAATCAAACCCTTGTAGACAGTATTGCCGGGATTAAACTGGCAAACCTTCACTCGTTCTGGACGGATGCACCCGAGCGCTTTCCCTCCAATTCACAGCAGCAAATTTGGTGGGAGCTGTGGCTTAAAAGATATTCCACGGATCAAGAGCCCGGGGAAATTGCCCGGGAACTGGCGAAGCGGCTGGGCGTGACGCTTGGTAATACCTCGCTCAGCTTTTTTGACAGCTTTGTCGTTCTAATCAAGGCCTCCGCCGATCAACTCGAATCAGCCCCTGAGCTAATTGGCAATCTGGAAGAGTTGAGGCGAGCGAAAGAGACACCCAGTGTTGTCGTGTCAATGTCCCATATGGATCAACGGGAATGGGGTGAGAGTTTGCGTGAACGCATCCATATTGATAAAGGCACGAAAACGGCCATCGTCATCCTGGATACCGGAGTGAACTATAACCATCCGATTCTGAACCAGGTGTGTAACCAGGCTCTTGCTGAGCAATGGAGCCCCAATTGGCCACATTATGACAACTACCAGCCTGAACAGCCATTGGCTCCCTATAACGATCATGGTTCCCGTCAGGCAGGTTTGGCGGCGTTGGGTGAATTAGATGAAGCACTACTCAGCGGCGCCAATATTCAGCTAAGTCACATGATTGAATCCGGGCGTATACTGCCGCCTTCGGGCAATAATCCACCGGAGTTGTATGGCGCAATCACCGTAGGCACTGCGGCAAAGCTTGAAATCAATAATCCCGGTTACAATCGGGTTTATTCCTTGGCCGTCACAACGGATCCCGAATCGACAGGGGGACAGCCTTCTTCATGGTCTGCAGAGATAGACCAGTTTTCATCTGGTGTAGCAGACGATACACCAAGGCTCTTTATAGTATCAGCCGGAAACAACGCCGCGATTAACCCGGTATTGGATTATTGGGATCAAATCCATATGGCGGAAATTGAGGACCCGGCACAGGCTTGGAACGCCCTGACCGTTGGCGCCTACACGGAAAAAACCACTAACGATGACGACCAGCTTGACGGCTGGTCACCATTCTCGCAGTCAGGAGATCTTTCCCCAGCCACTCGCTCGTCAGTGAACTGGGGTTGGAAAAAGCAGGCGCCCTATAAGCCGGATGTCGTCGCGGAAGGGGGCAATCGACTGCTGTCGCCAGATCGCTCCGAAATTACTGACGAAGACGTTGTGTCGCTTTTGACAACTTCTGGACGAACGACCGGCCAGCTGTTCGAGACTCACAGAGATACGAGTGCTGCCAGCGCGTTGGTGTCCAGACAAGCGGCGATATTGATGTCTGAATACCCTGATTATTGGCCCGAAACTATCCGCGCTTTAATCGTTCACTCTGCTGAATGGACACCGAGAATGTGGGAGCGTTTCGGCTCTCTACATCGGCAACATTCGCCAGTGGTCGCAAAGAGAACGATGTTGCGGTGTGCCGGTTACGGTGTACCCAACCTGGAACGCGCTCGATACAGCGCCAATCATGTTCTCACCCTGGTCGCCCAGGATGTATTGCAGCCTTACACCAAGAAGGCGGATGCCAGCGCTTCGACAGACCCGAAGCTGAACGAAATGCAGCTGTATCAATTGCCCTGGCCCATCGAGTCCTTGCGGCAACTGCCACCGGAGCAGGAAGTCAGGCTGCGGGTAACTCTGTCGTATTTTATTGAACCCAACCCAGGGCGCAGAGGGTACCGGAATCGATACAGCTACCAGTCGCATGGGCTTCGTTTCAACGTGATTCGGCCAGGCCAAACATTGGAGAACTTCCGGGCGGCCATCAACAAGATTGCCAATGATGAGGTGACGGACTATCAGGGGGTCGAGGGTGATAGCGAAGGTTGGTTGCTCGGGCCGCTACTGCGTACACGGGGATCGCTGCACTCTGATACCTGGAAAGGCACTGCAGCAGAGCTTGCAGACATGCATACCATAGCAGTTCATCCAGTCGGTGGGTGGTGGAAGCACCGAACCGGAGAAGATCGATGGCAAAAACAGGTTCGCTACAGTCTGATTGTCAGTATTGATGTTCCAGATGCCGAGGTGGATATCTATTCGGAGATTGAAAACCTGATTGAGGCGAGCGTACAGATTGAGACATAAAAGCCCAGCGGGTAGCAGCTTTTAGTCGTTTAGATAGCCCCGCATTCTGGTTGGCGCCCCCTCGTCCGTTAGTGCCACCATTAATAGGCAACACCGGCGCAAGGTCTGCACCGGGTACGTAGGTCCAGCCAAGGCGGGTTAGTTGCTCAATGGCGGGCAGTTCGACTTTTTCGACTTCGTCCTGAAACATATCGGGGCAGGTGCCGGATCAGGCAACTGCTGGCTCCTTTTGATCGACTTTGACTCTGACCTTGCCGTTTAACAGGTCTTGCATTAGGGCTTTTTTAAGTTTTTGATTTGAGTCGTATTTCTCAAACGCCACGTTTAGCCGGTGAACAACTGAATTCAAGGCGCGTGTGATTTTCTGCTGCTCATCCATGCTTGGAAGAGGAATGTCGAAGTCACGTATTTCTTCTAAATGCAAATTGGTAACTGTGCCTTGTTTGCTTCTTGCCCTTATTTGCTCTCGTACAATTGGAGAGTCCATAAATAGCGCAAGGTATTCAGGGTCAACTTCCGCGCTTGTAATCTTGATGAGCGCCAGTGATACGAAAATGGAGAACTCGTCGTCCCAGTCAATAAGCCTTGGAATGCCAATCGTACCGTTTTTCGAATAGAGAATATCGCCTTTCTCCGGCTTGCAGCGTTTGATCAGTTCACTGTGTTCTTCACGAGAAATATATTTGATACTGCCCGTAAAGATATGTTTTGACTTTAGATCCGTAACCCGCAGGAATGGGATGCCGGAGCTAGTATAAGTTGGAGTGTGGTGCGCCCCATCATTCACCTTTGCGATGGTATTCATTTTTACGCAGTACCAATTCGATGGTATTCGCCCCACCGGCGAATCCTTGAACTCCGTATGCCCAATCCCTTTGGTCAACAACTCCTGCATCATTCCAGTTTTCAGGTCTTTCAGCTTGTCGATCTGTGCTCGTGTTTTTTCGATCACGTCATCGACGGATGACAGGATGGCTGCGATTTTTTGTTGTTCGGGGAGTGGGGGGAGGTCAATCGGAAGCAGCTTTAATTCATCAAGCCGAATGCCTTTCACGGTAGAACCAGTTGCAAGACTCTCAATTTTCTCGCTTTTGGCAAGATACCATTGGAGTAAAAAGCGCCAATTGATTCCATTTTTAGGATGAAAAGCTTTCAGGTCCTGATTGATCGCAACATCACGATCGAAGAAGACCGCTTTACCCACTGCCATTCGGGTTGCAATGATAATGGTGTTGGCTGGGATCAATTTACTTGAACTGTTTTTCAGCCCAAGTTCGGTGATGTGTTCTTCAGTCGATCTCAGCGATACGGCGCGCAAATCCTTTACTGTCGCCCACGGAATGTTTCCGTTCCAGAAGCTGGCTTCTGTGCGTGATGGTGTTCCGCCACCCTCTATTTTATGTGCAAGATCACCCAGCTCATGGACGCTCCAGCCGCTCGGAACTGTATTACTCATACCCCAGCTCCTTCAAATACCCCTTCATCACGCTTTCAGCCTCAGCCACCTGCGCATCCAGTTCGTTCAATGACACCCGGTACTTATCCCACCAGCGTTCCAGTTGAGTAATCACCTTGGCGGTCGCTCCCGGCGTCCTGCCTCCCGCGACACTAGCACCTCCCTGTGCGTCGTCCACATCACCCACGGCTTCCCGAATGGCTTCTTTGCTGTCTATCTCCGGCTTGAAGTCGTAATAGTCGGCATCCCGCTTCACAAACACCGTGGAAACATCGAAGTCTTCCAGAATTTCTTCCCGGATGTACTCGCTTTCCACTTCCCGAACTGGGATGCCGCCATGCAGGATGGCGCGCACGTCGAAGATTTCCGGGGGCGGGCTGGTGTCGGCGTAGCGGCGGATGTTCAGGTTGTAATCGTTTTCGGCAATTTCAGCCAGAGTGACGACTTTTGAATAGCGTTTGATTTCGGCGTAGTCGTCGAAGGTCTGGACGATCTTTTCAATGTCCTGCTGGCGGAGTTTGTTCTGGTTCTTGCCTTCTTCGTATTCCAGCTCGCTGTTGATGAAGAGCACCTTGCCTTTGCGCTCTGCCGGTTTGTTCTTGTTGATGATCAACAGGCAGGCGGGAATGCCTGTGCCATAGAACAGGGCTGCCGGTAGACCCACTACGGCTTCCAGCAGGTCATCGTTCAGAATGCCCTGGCGAATGGCTTTTTCACTGGAACCCCGGAACAGAACACCGTGGGGCATGACCACACCCATCATGCCTTCGGCGTTCAGACTGGCGATCATGTGCTGAACGAATGCCAGGTCACCGGCATCCTTGGGCGGTGTGCCGTAGGGGAAGCGACCGTAGGAATCGCTGTCCGCTTCTTCCTTGCCCCATTTCTTCAGGCTGAAGGGCGGGTTGGCGATCACCCGGTCAAAAGTCATCAGTTCCCCGCCTTGGGTATGCTGTGGTTCGCGCAGGGTGTCACCCTTGCGAATGTCCGCACTGTAGACCCCATGCAGGAACATGTTCATCTTGCAGATTGCCCAGGTGTTCAGGTTCATCTCCTGACCAAACAGGGACAGGTTGGACGGGTTTTCACCGTTGGCTGCCAGATGGTTACGGGTCTGTACCAGCATGCCGCCAGAACCGGCGGTGGGGTCGTAGATACGCATACCGGCATGAGGCTTCAGCAGGGCAACCAGCAGTTGCACCACTTCAGACGGGGTGTAGAACTCACCGCCTTTCTTACCGGCGCTGTCCGCGAACATCTTGATCAGGTATTCGTAGGCGGTGCCCAGCAAGTCCGGGCGTTCAAAGTCCTCGTTGCGCAGGCGGTAGCGGCTGAAGTGGCTGAGCAGGTCCCGCAGTTTTTTGTCAGACAGCTTGTTTTTAATGTTGAAGTCGATGGAAACCAGTACCCCTTCCAGAACGGGGTTGTATTCTTCGATGGCTTCGGTGGCGGTGTTCAGTTCAGAGCCAATGTCGTGCTTCAGGTCTTTCAGGGCATTCCAGCGGGCAACGGGCGGGATATAGAAGGTCTTGTCGTATTCGTCTTCATCGTCCGCCAGTTCGCGGGCTTGGTCTTCGGTCTTACCTTTATCCATGTAGTACCGGACAACGCCTTCCTGTGCTTCTTCAAACGCATCCGACAGACGCTTCAGAAACATCATCCCGAAGATGTAGTCCTTGTATTCGGAGGCGTCCATGTTGCCGCGCAGAATATCGGCGGCTTCCCACAGGAAGGATTCAAGTTGCTGAAGGGTGATGTTGTGGCTCATTCAATGGGTTCCATCTACTGCAATGAGCATGGGGCGCGTGTCGAACACGGACGGACAAGATCACTTTGACCCCATGCGGGTGAAAACGGGTTTGAGTTTATCGGCCGGGGCCTGTGCCGGCAATGAGCACCGCCGGATACCGGGAGCTCATTAGGCCGCAGTGGACTCCGAGTGGACTTCAAATGCACTTAGAGCCACTTTTCTATAGGGTCGGGCTGCGGCTTAATTTGCGTAAGTCCACTTCGAGTACACTTCGGGTCCACTTACCGTGCTCATCTTTCTTGCCAGATCCTTATTCTGTGAGAGCAAGCAGGGAGTCAGCGAGTGCGATATTCTTGAGTTTACGCGGAAAATTAGCGTTTTCACGCGTTGAGATCCAGGGAGCAATTTGCCAAACTTCTCTTCAAATCCTCTCGTCCATTTTTGGACTAACAAGAGGGGTGCTAGCTGGGCATTTTAAATAATCAGCAATTACTTCCGGCTTCGCCGGACTCCGAAATGATCCCCGTGATCACCCTCCTCAGTGGATCTCCGAGATCCAACCTAAAACTGCTGGCCTCGCCAGCAACTCCCGCACGTGCGTCTTATCGACGCCAACACAAAACCCGATCTGCTAACCACTCAGCAGTGCTGCTGTTTATATAGTGAGATGGATATAGGTAAGAGACTTGCAAACACACTGATATCAGTAAGTTGCAAGCCTAATCAATGACCGATATTTGCGGAAAAGGTCTACGTTAACTCCGCAACTGAGCAACAAGGATCGTTACCAGCGCATCATCGTTGGCTGCTCGCCGCCCCGGTCATCCCACCGCCGTTCGGCAAACCCTCCGTTGCGATATCTCGCTGATTACGAGATGCCGCTCCCCGTACACGCTGTCGATTCTCGATCTCGTGTTCACGGCCCGCAATCGAGACGCAAACGTGCTGATACAGCAGCACGATGGATGCTCCCACCGTCAAGGCCCCCAATGCTTTGGCACAGTCACACTTAATGCGGACTACGGGGCGGAGCATCAGCGTGGGGACCGGCTCTTTGCCCCAGATTCCGCATGGTCGGCCACGCACTCTGTATTCATGATTTTTCAACAGAACGGAGGATGGAATGAGCAACAAATCTGTCAAAAGAGGCCGCCGCTCTGCCAAGCGGAAAAAACCGGCGTACAGGCGGAATTACAGCTGTGGCAGAAAACTGAGCGAGGCTATTCATAGGGCGTTGGACCAGCACTACGGTTCAGACAGCCACTTCAACACCCGAGCAACCCACAAACGCCGCTCTGCTGTATTTGTGCGCTACTGCAAACGCTGTGGGATGAACGATGCTAGGAAAATCGATCGGGAATTCATCCTTCAATTCGGGGCCTACATCAAAGCGCGATTGAATGGTGACTACGAGTGGCCTGATGGGGATGTCGATGAGCAAATCAGCGTCGCATACGCACATAATGCCATCAGCACGGTTAACACCGTTATGCGAGCATTTAGGGGTGATTGCCAATTGACAGTGTCGGCCCGGGAACTCCTTGGTTTTTGCAGGCAATCGGTGAGGACCAAAGAGATCCAGGCGGATGTCCTCGATACCAAGTATGCAGTCGATCTTGCAATCGCTGCCGGATTCGTGCGTGGTGCGGCCGTAATTCTGATGGCTCGTGCCTGGGGTATGCGTGTACGGGAATGCGTCATTCAGGACCTTGACCGTATGAAGCGGGAAATCGAGGCTGCTGGAGAGGTGACGATTCTCGAAGGCTGCAAAGGTGGAAGGCGTTCGAAAGACCGCACGATCAAGGCGAATGCATTTCGGCTGGAAGCGCTGAATTACGCAATCGAAGTTCGACCGAAAGGATCTCGGAACTTGTTGTCGGAAACCGACACGGTAAAGTCGTTTTTGCTGAACGACGTAAATCCATGCCGGCAGTTTTTGCAGTCATCCGGAATTCCTCACTTCATGGAACTCAGGGCGGGTTTTGCCCAGGATATCTACGAGGAAGTGATGGGCGGGCCGTCGCCGCTGAAAGAGCCAATTCGAGACAAAATTATGGACCGGCTTGCCAGGGAGGAAGTGGCCAGGCAGCTGGGCCACAACAGAGTGTCAGTAGCCAGTTCTTATGTGGGAGGCACGCGCGATGCAGCTTGACCACATTTTGAGGCGATTGGATTTCAGTGCACTCAGTGAAACTGAGCGGAAACGGTACATCAACCGGATGATCCGGATTGTTTCGGTAATTGAGGCGCAATTCCCTCACGTAACCCGGCCAGAGCAGATTAAGTTAAAGCATTGTCAGTTCTTCCGGAATGTCTGGCTACCAGCCCATTCGGCGTCTTGCGCAACAAAAAAAGAATATCTGCGTGCACTCGGGCTGATCATCAGAGCTGCAGGACGCCCAGAAACCTGGATGGGCGCTCTCGGTGTAAAGACTTCGACGGAGCAAGGAGGCCGTCCAACGAAAATCGGTGTTAAACAGTCGAAAAAGTTCTACCGTTAGCAGATGAGGGATCGGATGGAAACGCAGAATTGGAGAGGTTCCCACAATGCCGGTACATGACAGTGAGACTCACGACCAGGAACTGCTACAGCTGAAACAGGCAGCCTGGCAGGACGTTCTTGAGCTATTCGACGGAGACGAAGCTGTGGCCCGGGACTGGATGGGGCGCCCCCGGCCCTTTTTGGGCAATGTTGCGCCGGAGCACTTGCTGCAAACTCACGAAGACATTCTTCGGCTGCGGCGTTTTGTACAACAAATCCAGCTGGGCATAGTTCCGTAGATGTGAGAGCTTTCTTTGCAAAGAGCCCCGGCCATTGAAGGTGAGACCGGGGCGGCTCCATAGTTATTAGTGCAGTGTGGTTGACTCATCCACCAGCAAACGCGCGCCGGTATCGAAATCGAGAGTGGCCAGAAGCCGTTCAGGCTCATTCGAGTTCTGGTACATATCAATGCTGATCCAGCTGTCGCCGCGGTGCATTTGGACATTGATGTGCAGGTCGCCACAGCCGAACTCGGATGAGAGTGCGGCAGCGAGCTTTTTGGCTTCGGTGATTGATTTCATAGTCAGTTTCCTTCAGAACCAGGTGTTCGTTTTGATATCGCCTAGCTGATCCACTATTGAACGCTGTGACGGGGTTCGTTGAATGGATGATCCCGAGTTATCGGTGTCATCGCTCAGATGGTCCATCGTCTCGGTGACCGTTGCTGTGCTGCCGTCGAAACAGGACAGCTCAAAAGTGACTTTCGCACCTTTGAAGTGATCCAGTGTCCAGGCAATGATGAGAGCCTCTTTCAGCACTCCACTGATTTGGCTAAGTTCGTACGTCATAGGAATAGCTCCGAGTTGGGATTAGATTGTCGACCGGTCTGATTCCACGATACATGAAAGCACCGTTTGACCAAGCAATTGGCCAAGAGAGCCAAATTGTTGGGAAGTAGTCGATCACTGCAGGAGTATTGATATGAGTGAGGAGCGGGCTGTGGCCGAGCTGAGGGAGCAGGTCTATTGTGAGGTCCTGGAGTTGTTCGAAGGCGATAGAGTGACAGCTGAACTATGGCTGTCATCTCCGATCCGGGCTATAGGCAATCAAGCGCCGGCCACGCTGATGGACACTGAGGCGGGGCTCTTAAAACTGCGGAACGTGATTAAAAAATGGCAAGAGGGAGCTGTTTCATAGAACATGATTATTCGAGTTTTGAGATTGCTCAAAGAGAGCTTTTAAACAAAAGCGAACATTCGGGCCGACCCGTGCCGTAGCCAAAATCCAAGAAGACGCACTCACATTTATCCGAAGTCGGCATTTTCAACGGACGTTCCATATCACGTCGGTTTCCATTTCGCACTGGAGTGGTGCGCGCCCTCAGAATACTCCAGAAAACGGCAGTTGTTTGTCTTCGGATAGTTCGGTTATTCCCAGGCCCGCAAGAAACCCAAAAAGCAGTGAACAGACCAGCAGGGATAAGGTAAACCAACCAAGAACGTTTTTCCTGGCAGCGCCGATTCCTATAGCAAACGCTGCCGCTGCGTGTACCCCAATCAGAAAAGGACCTAAAAAGGCCAGTCCCGGAACTCCGAACTTTTCCAGAATGCGGTGTTTGCGGTCCGTTTTTAAGGGCTGTGCTTCCTCGTTCTCAGTGGGCTTAGAGCGCTTTAGCCAGCGATGAACGAACGCAGAAACCTTCTCGCTGGCGTATATAACGGGCAACAGAGAGACAAGGTTTCCGACAAAGCCTGCGATGGCGGCGGGAAACCAGGGCAAGCCGGCGATTACCCCTAGAGGTACCGCTATCCAGACTTCCAGCACTGGGATGGCGGCTCCTACAAACACACTGAGGTAGAGCATGAACTCGTTCATTCTGGTTTCACCTGGGTGTTGGTGGGCTTCCTGTGGAAGAAAAGGACGTACAGGCATGGAACAACTATGAAGGAGGCGATGGTCCCGGAAACAAGACCCCCCATAATGACAACATTAAACGATCTCCATAGGGGATCGTTTGCGATCAGTAACGGAAGAAGACCAAGTATTGTGGTGACCTGCGTCAGCATGATTGGCCGGGATCGCTCCATTAAAGCGCGCTTCAGCGCTTCGAGCTCAGGTTTTCCGGCTTCTTTTTCAATATCTGCCTGTTCAATGATCAGCATGGCATTTGAAACGATGATGCCTATCAGTGCGAAAATCGCCAGGTTCGCCATGAAATCGAAGGGCAGACGCAAGATTACCAGCGCGAGCAACAATCCGATGGTGCAGAAAGGCACGCTTAGAACAATGATGGTTACCTTCCTGAACGAATTGTACTTGTAGATAAACAACACGATCATGCCCAGGATGCATAGCGGTAAAAAGGCGAATATAGCTTCCGATGTCACCGCGCTTTCCTCGATTTCACCACCAAACTCTACCTGAATATCGAATTGTTGCTTTACCTGATCAATGGCGCCTGAAACTGAGGAAGCCAACTCTTTCGATGTCATCGAAGGATTCAACGCAGTCACTGTTACCGTGGGCACTAAATCGCGCTTTTTGATGACGGAAGGGTCGAGCCTGGTCTCGATAGTGGCAATATCAGACAGGTATACCGAGCGATCCGAAGACTCGGCGAATACCTGTATGTTGCGCAACTTCGACAATGACAGATCGCCGTCGAGGCTCGTCGACAGAACTATGGGTAGCTGATACTCGCCGTCTCGAAATACAGAGGCGTTTTCGCCCACGCTGCTCTCTCTGAGGGCCCGCAGTATATCTTCACGGGTCACCCCCGCATGGCGGGCTGCCGCGGGATCAACGTTTACAACGAAGTTAGCAACGGATTTTTCCCAGTCCTGCTTTACATTAATGGTGTTTTCTATATCACGCAGGGCGCCTTGAATAACCTCAGAGGCACTCAGGATATCGGAGTGGCTACTACCGGTGAGTCGGATAGCCGCTTCTCCGGGTGGGGTGGAGCCCATGAAAAAAGGATTGATCTCCAGCTTTGCGAAAGGATACTCAGGCGGCATCTCTGCTCTTAGTTTATCGACGAATCCGCTGACCGGAGTCTCCTCCGTGACATTGACAACGAAATACGCGGAGTGTGGCGCTGGCTCCGGCGGATTCAAGCCAAGGATGAATCGAGGCCCACCGTCACTAACGTAGGCGACGGCCCCGGTAATTTCCGGAAAACGATTGCTGTCGTTCAGCCACTGAGTCATTTCCGCAGCAACATCAGCCGTTCTTTCTGCTGGGGTGTTGGCTGGTAGCTCCATGGAAATCTGCAACTGGGCCCGTTCGGAGGGTGGAAAAAACGCCTCAGGGATGGTGCTGGAGAGAAATAATGAGGCGACAAGGCTTACGGTGGCTGCGCAGAGAAATGTCCATGGCCTTGCCAAAACCTGATCCCATAAGAAAGACATGGCACTCATCAGGCGGGAAGGTCTGCCAACGGTCGTTTCCTGAGTGGGGGATGGCTTTCTGACAAACCACTGGGACATGATCGGGATCAACATCGTGGCGACAAACCATGAAACCAGCAACATAACACCGATGACAATCGTCAGCGTCTGCATATAGATGGCGGTGATGTTGTCAGTGAACACGGGCGGGGCGAAGGCGAGTATCACGGTCAGGCTTGCGATGAGAATGGGCGTTCCCAAAGTCTTGCCGGCCATCAGGGCGGAAGACCTGCGACTTTCTCCCTGGACCACTCTTTTGGAAATGTCCTCAACCATTACCATGGGATTATCGACGAGTATGCCAAGTGCGATGATGAAGGACGCAATGCTGACTTCATTCAGCTCTACGTCCATTACTCGCAGAAAAACGAGTGTGATAACGCCTGTAATTGGCACGGCCAGCGCCACCAGAGAACCGGCCCGGAAGCCCAGGGCGATAATCGTCACGATGGTCACCACGACAATGGTTTCCAGGAGGGTGGATATCATTGTCGATATCACTTGATCAACAACTTTGCCCTGGTCAGTTATCGTCTTCATCTGATAGCCAACAGGCAGATCGCCCTCCCACTCAGCTAATCGGGTTCGAAGCTGCTCATTGAAGTCCACCATGTTAATCCCGGGGGCCATGTAGCCGGCAACAACGATCGCTTGGTGTCCATCGAGATAGGCGGTACTGGTGAGTGGTACCGCAGGGACTCGTGTAACGTCTGCGAGACGACTCAAGGGGAGCATCGATCCGTCTGGGAGCGATATGGGCGTTTCTGCAATATCGCTCAACCTTTCATAGCCACTTTCCACGAAAAACCGACTTTCCTGAGTGTTGAAATTGACACGAGCTACCGGAGCAAGTGAGTTGGCCTTGCTGAGCTGCAGATAAATATCGTTGGGCTTCAATGCATACTGCGATGCAACAGAGGGCTTTAATCTTATGGATATTTGCTCGTCGATGACGCCGTGTAACGTCACTTTATCCATTCCGGGTACGCTATAAAGATAGTTGCGAAGCTCGCTCGCCTTATCCCGCAGCGCCTGATACGAGTAATCAGTTGTACTCAGAGCCACCGTCATCACCGCTACGGCATCATAGCTGTCATTGACGAAGGGCCCCGAAACACCATCCGGCAGGGTGTTCAGGACATCCTGCATTTTCGCCCTGACCCGAAGCCAAGTGTGCGAGTAGTTCGGTGTGCCATCTTTTATCTCAAACGTCAGATAGACTTCTCCGGCCCTTATCGAGGTAGTGATATTTTTCGCCTCTTCGAGTTCGCGCAAGCTTCGCTCAATAGGCCGGGCAAGAAGGGCTTCTGTCTCATAGATGTCTAGACCCGGGTGGTACGCGGTGATAACGGTCTGGTTGATTGGTAAGGTCGGTTCCTCCCTGGAGGGGTAATCTGGATATAACGCTAATCCAGTAACCAGTAAGGCGATGAAAATAAAAAGAACAAGCCGACTGTTGTTAAGAGAAAATGCGGTAATAGACATTATTGGTCGGCTCCTGTCGGCCGTACCCTCTGTCCATCACTGATAAACGCGGCGCCCGCTGCCACGTATAAGTCACCGTTGGTGAGATCGTTTTTGACCCAGTAACCCTGCGTTCCGGAATTAATGATCGTAACCCGGGTTCTGCTGACCGTCCCAGTCTCCTGATCATATCGGTAAATGAAGGGTGCGCCATCAACCGGCGCAACAACAACTGCCCCATGAGGCACCAGGGCGATGTTCCCTTCCTCGGGTATTCGATAGGTAACCGAAACCACCAGCCCTGGAGAAGGGAGTTCTTCGTCGGTAGCGTCGATTTGGAGTTTGACCGGAAAATCTAACCCTTCGTTTGCCCGTCTGGATAGGTGCGCAACAGACGCTCTAAAGGAACGGCCTCGATGGTTGACGCTAATTTCCGGATCGTTTCTATTTTGCAGGCGCATTGCCAGGGTTTCTGGAACCGATGACTCAACGATACCTGCTCCAGCGCCATCGAATGTAAAAGCCACCTGATTCGCTGTCACTTCTTCGAACGGTTCGATTCTGCGGCCCGATACCATGCCATCATAGGGCGCATTTATCACTGTCTTTGATAGGTCCCGTTCCGCTAGCCTGACCCGGGACTGAGTGTCCCTGAGCGAGGCCCGGGCGTTTTCATAAGTGGATTTCGAGGCGTCCAGATCCTGTGCGGAGGCCAGGTTCCTCGCACGCAGGCTGGTCAGTCTCTCGTAGTTTTTTTTGGCTTCTTCAAATGTAACCCGGGCTCTCTCTGATTCAGAGCGAGCGTTTTCAAGCGCCAGTCTGTAGGGTTCCTGATCGAGCGAGGCCATCATGTCGCCAGCGTGAACCTGAGTTCCTATATCAACCCGGACACTTGAGACAGTACCGTCTACACCGAACGAGAGTTGAGACTGACTCTTCGTATCGGTAATGCCGGGCAACTGGATGGCTTCAAAATAATCAACATTGTCTATTTCACGGACAGAGACCGTTTTTATATTCTCAGCGGTGATTGGCTGCGGGCTTTCGCTGCAGGCCTGCAGTAAGGCGGCTACAGAGATAGCGGTGAAAGTTAGCACAGCCTTGACGGTGGCCGAAATAAATATATGTGATCGATTAGTTATATAAATAGGTAATGGCACGCCAGGGAATCCTATGAAATCCATCGATGGTGTCGTTAGGTTGTTGGTCTTAGAAGGGTTTGCATAAACAGCCTGAACAGTTCACTTGAATATTCAGTGTCGGTCGTTGCGATATGACAAGAAAGCCCATCTACATAAGAGAAAATGAAGTGAGTGATCTGTCCGGGTGTCAGGTGCCGGCCAATCGCCCCCGATTCCTGTGCCTTCCGGAAGATTGCGCATGAAACATTGTAGAGGTCCTGGCTGGATGCAAGCACAAGTCGTTTTATGTCAGGGTTCCTTGAGGACTCTGCCAGTATCTCCATATACATAATCGTGCCTGTCTTATCGCCTGTCAGGTAAGCTTCCTGTTCCAGCGCAGCTTGGAAGTCACTCGCGCTCTCCACCCGCCTTAAGGCATCCATGTCTCTGGAGAAATAGCGCTTCGCAATCTCCAGTATCAGTTCGTTTTTCGACGCGAAATACTGGTAGAGGTTGGCCTGACTAACCCCCGCCTTTCGTGAAATCTCGGCCATCCCGGCGCCGTGAAATCCCTTTTTCACAAAGCACTGGATCGCGCCATTGATGATTTTGTCTGTTTTAGCTTCCCGCGCCGCATGATTCACGGGGCGACCTACGTTCGACATCGAGCTGATCCTATGATATGTGATCGATCAGTTATATATCTGAAGAGCACGTTCTGTCAATGGGAGCGGCCGCATGCGGCGGACTTCGAGGAACGGTACAGTCCTAACTGAAAAATTAGGTATTACAGAGCGCTGAGCGAGCGATGAGTGCGGATAATCAGTCCGTTGAGAGGGTTCCGTTGTGGCCGATGTCCTCTGACTACGCTAGAAAACATGTGGTTTTACGAAGAAAGCAGAAGCATTTTGTCAATCTCAGCCGAACAGTGAGCGGATTGCCCAGGCGCTCAAAAACATACCAATGGCAAATATGGAGTGTCCTACTACGCTTTGCATGCGCTCAAAATTTGGCCGTTTGGTTTTCGAAGCCGCGATACCTTCCCCAAGGCCGGGCATCATTAGAAAATAAGGGGCGATTAGGCTCACCCACAGAAGAATGAGGGCGGGCATAATCGTTGGTTCTTCTAGCCAGCCGCGTCCTTGAATTGCCACGAGGATTAGTCCATAGGCGATGCCCGTCCCGTAATGGACTAGCCAGCCCAACGCAAGTTCGCCCTTTATGGGCTCAACGCGTTTGATATCGTCATTCACGAATCGGCCTTTCGGCATGTGGCCCACCCAGCGACCAACCATCGCCCAGTCTGGGCCCGGCATACCCAGTTTGGCAAAAAGCGCGATCCACAGGTCGAGAATCACCGTAGCGCCGACTCCCACTGCAGTTGACCAAAATACAACTTCAATAATATCCACCATACCAAGAAACTCCCGGAGTAAACCTGTGGCCCCAGAGGCCAGGCATTAAATCTTCAACTTACCCTGAATTGCCCCATCATCCCGTTGTCTTCATGCTCAAGAATTTGGCATGCGCTTGCATGGCTCTGCCATCAGCCAAAGCTGTACCCAGAAAAGTTCGGCGGATCATTTTCATGAAGCGTTCTCCATAGAACCAGATCCGCCACTATCAAATGCCCGTGCTTCCATTTTCAGACGCCGTTCCCGCAGCATCAGCCAAGCGATTGCCAAGCCGGCAACAGCCAACCAGGGCAGCCAATAGCCATTTAGAGCCTGCCATCCAAGACCATCAAGCATGCCCGCAGCACCGAAAGACCCCGCTAGGCCCGCCACGAAGATTGTCATATCGTTGGTAGCCTGGGCGCGCGACTTCTCCGCCGGGGTGTAAGTGGTTGTCAGAAGCGTTGTTCCGCCGATGTAAAGAAAGTTCCAGCCAACGCCGAGAAGGATCAGGGCGACGGCGAAGGATTCAATGCCATCACCGGTAAACGTCATCAGGACCTGACAGACCAGAAGCACAACACCGGAAAGCATGATCTGGAGAACTCCGAACCGCTTGATCAGATTGCCGGTGAAGAACGATGGCAGGAACATGCCAATGACATGAAGCTGAATCACCATGGCTGCCGCGGACAGGTCATAACCCTGTCGTATCATTGCCATGGGCGTTGCAGTCATGATCATAATCATGATGGTGTAACCGGTGACCGCTCCGAACAGTGCCACAAGGTAGGGCGGCTGCGAGACAATGGCTCCCCAGGAACGTCCTCGGGAGGTGTCAACCTGATCCACCACCTGTACTGGCATCCGCAGCCCCGCCAGAACCACAAACGCGAGTAACGCAGCCAGAGCCAGAATCAGGAACGAGCCAACGTACGCCTGCTCCAGTAATGGACCGCCAACTCGTCCCAGATATGGGCCAAGGAATGCCGCACCAAGACCGCCCGCCAACACGAGGGAGATAGCTTTTGGGCGGAACGCCTCATTTGCAATTTCACTGGCGGCAAATCGATAGAACTGTGCGAACCCCTGGTAGCACCCAACCAGAAAGGTGCCCAGTGCGACTACGGGCAATAGTGAGAGCCACATACCGAGGGCAGCGATAATCCCGCCAATTGCACCAATTGCGGCTCCTGCCATGAAACCAGCCCGCCGACCGGCTTTAGCCATTAGATGAGACGCGGGAAAAGTAGCCACGGCAGTTCCGAGAAACATGGCTGCAACTGGAACGGTCGCCAGTTCTGGCCTATCCGAAATGACTGCCCCTGCAAGGCCGCCAATCGTTACAACCAGAACAGAAACAGTCTGAATCAGTGCCTGCGCCGTCGCGAGAATCAAAATACCGCTACGCATGGATGCTTGCTTCATATAACCCATAACCCGAAAGAAACTTGTGGGGAGAATATCAACCGAATACCATAAATAATAATGCTCAATTTACATTGAACCATTACAGAAGCTTATGAGTTATGGTCGATTATCAGCACCTAAGAATTCTAAGCGAGGTGCGCCGCCTGGGAAGCCTCACTGCAGCTGCGGAGCAACTCAATGTCAGTCAACCTGCGCTATCCCACACGATCCGGAAATTTGAGGAGCGCCATGGCATTCAGGTCTGGGAGAAACATGGAAGGAGCCTTCGTTATACTCAGGCAGGCCTGTACCTGCTAGAAGTGGCTGAGCGTGTCTTGCCCCAGCTGGATCATGCAAACCGGGTTCTCGCCGAATTTTCTTCAGGCCACAGGGGTACACTGCGTATCGGAATGGAATGTCATCCTTTTCAGAGATGGCTTATGAAGCTAACAGCGCCTTATCTTGACCGTTGGAGGAATGTTGATCTGGAATTGCGCACACCAACGTGCTTTGACGGCGCTTCTGCACTGCTTTCCCATCAGATCGATCTGTTAGTGACGCCCGATCCAGTCGAGCGCCCGGAGATCTTATACACTTCGGTGTTGGATTATGAGTTGGTGCTTGTCGTCGCAGATACGCACCCGTTGGCCACTAAAAACTGTGCTACTCCTGCAGATTTCTCAGAGGAGGAACTGATTACCTTGCCTGTGACCCAGGATCGCCTTGATGTTTACACACGTTTCCTGACACCGGCTAACCGCCGGCCTCGACGGCGGAGGACGGTCGAGTCATCAGAGCTGATGCTCCAGCTTGTCGCTTCTGGTCGAGGCATCACCGTTGTTCCAGACTGGCTACTGAAGGAGGAAGGCGGCCATTTAGATGTCCGACAGATTCGACTGGGAGAAGGTGGATTACAAAAGAGCATCCATCTTGGAGTTAGGCGAGGGGAGGAAAGTATCGAATATATTTCGGCATTTCTGGAACTGGCTCAGTCAAATACCGGGTTTACTCATTTGTAGATGTCGCCAGTCGAACGCCAAGGCCAACTAGCAAAGTGCCGGTGACTTTGTTCAGGTACACGAGGTACCGTGGGTTACGTCGTAAGCCACCGCTTAAAGCCGCAGAGGACCACGCCAAAACGATACCCCAAACCGTGCTGGTAACCACGAACGTCAGACCCAATGACACAAAACCCAGCAGGTGCGAATCAGCATCCTGAGCAATGAACTGCGGCAGGAATGCCAGGAAGAACAGCGCCACTTTGGGGTTTAGAGTATTGGTGATCAAACCTTGCCGGAATGCGGGACCGACGCCGTCATTACTCAGTTTATTGTCTCCCGGAATCTGCGTGGCTTTCTTAAAAATCATGCTCAAGCCCAGATATACCAGGTAAGCCGCGCCTAGTAACTTGATTGCAAGAAAAGCTGTTGCGGACGCAGTGAGGAGTGCTGACAACCCAATGGCTGCGGCAAAGGTGTGGACAAGCGCTCCTGCGGAAATACCCAATGACGACGCAACGCCCACGCCGCGCCCTTGGGCGAGACTGCGGCCCAGGATGTAAAATGTATCCGGGCCCGGCACGAGATTCAGTGCAATGCTCGCAATAAGGAAAGCACCAAAGTTTTCGATTCCAATCATAAGCCGGCGATCTATGTTTGATTCATTGGTCAGGAGGCTACTACAGATTGATCGACTTGTTTGAACCTGAATGTCCGCTTTGCGACCAAAGCTACTCATGGAGCTAAACTAAATACAAGGTAACGCTGGGCGCTGGAGTCCCCGATGGCTTATGGGGAGCCATGCTGCCCTCGGGAGCTCGGGCCTGTTAATAGATCTTTATATTGAGGCGCTCACATGGCCAGACAAACCTTCACTGAGGCTACTGTAAGCATCTCGGAGCTGAAAAAGGATCCTATGGCGGCACTGGATTCAGGGGCGGGATTTCCAATTGCTGTTTTGAATCGGAATGAGCCCATCTTTTACTGTGTTCCTGCTGCAGTATACGAGGGGATGCTCGACAGGCTGGATGATCATGAGTTGGTTGCCGTTGTTACAGAGCGAAGTGGAGAGCCAAGTATTCGAGTTGATCTGAATGAGTTTTGAGTGTTCGCTTTGCTTGCAGGCCCTCACCCCGAAGAGGGCCAAATCATGACATCCACTCCTAATTTGAGTAGACGAGTTGGTTTTGTTACAAAAAATAACAGAAAATGTAGGCTGGCAAAGCTTGTATGGTAGTTTGTATGACGAACCAGATTTCCAAGTTTAACTGTCTGATTTAAAATAAAGATTTGATTCCCATCGCCCGCTCCAGGTTGATCCCCGCAAATATCTCAGAATCTCCTTAAATATCCGCTTTCCAACAACTTGAAAATGTCCAATGACGTTGTGCTCGGTGTATATCCGCGCGTCTTTTGATTGACGGTGCATTGCAGCTACTCAAACCTGTCCCAGTAGGGCGGATCACCAAAATAACCGTCAATGAAGTCGATGAAGCTGCGGACCTTGCTTGCCAGTAACTGGCGGTGAGCGTAGACGGCGTAAAGCCCCAGCGGCTCCGGTTCATGTTCCGGCAGGACGATCGTTAACTTGCCTTCCCGGATGGCGGGTCCCGCGATAAAGGTCGGTTGCAGGGCAATCCCGGCACCGGCAATGGCTGCCTCGACAAGCACGTCGCCGTTGTTGCTGACCATTCCCTGCAGGTTGTCACTGCGGTTGTCCTGCAGCCACTTCTGCGGGGAATGGCTGGAATCCGGGTCCATGTAGCTGTAGCGCAGGTACTGATGGTCCCGGAGGTCTTCCGGTTTGCCGGGGGTGCCGTATCGTGCCAGATAAGCTGGAGAGGCACACAGCACCAGCCGCGCCGGCGCCACCCGCTTGGCGATCAGGGAAGAGCTTTGCAGGCGGCCGATGCGCAGCGTGATGTCGAAGCCTTCCTCGACTATGTCGACTTTCCGGTCATTGAGTTGCAGATCAATACCCACGGCGGGGTGCATTCGCTGGAACTCGGTCAGCAGGGCCGGCATGTGGCGAATGGCGAAAGAAACCGGGGCACTGATGCGCAGCAAGCCCTGGGCCTCGGTTTGCAGGTCGCCGAGCTGATTTTCCAGATCATCAATATCGCTGAGCACCTGCTGGGCCCGCGGGTAATATTGCCTGCCTGCTTCGGTCAGGTGGAGCCTCCGCGTGGTGCGGTTCAGCAACCGGACGCCCAGGTGTGTCTCCAGTTGAGACACGTATTTGCTGACCAGTTGCGGCGAGGTGTCCAGGCGGTCAGCGGCTCGTGTGAAGCTGCCTTCGTTGACCACCATCACGAAGGTGCGCATGGCTTCAATACGGTCCATGGCGGTGTCCTGATCGAAGTTATGCGGATGATTATCAATAAAATGACGATAATATAGCAACAAGAGTCATCTTAGTCTTTGATATTGGTGATAGTAAAGTGAGCCCATAGCCTGAAGCCAGGGCTTCGGGATAAACCAATCAGAGAAAGACTTAAGGTGACGAATATGAATGCTCAATTCACAAAGGCATTACTCCAATCCAATGGTGGCTTTGCCGCACTGGTACTGAGGGTTCCGGTGGGGCTGATCCTGGCCGCTCATGGTGCCCAGAAACTGTTCGGCTGGTTTGG
>Ga0207830_100168_pt1 | contig 28991 bp, 28 predicted proteins | sample TtanPargueraPR_6_FD_187740 | JGI IMG/M metagenome (GOLD analysis project Ga0207830, IMG submission 187740) | Aerobic enrichment media microbial communities from Bioluminiscent Bay, La Parguera, Puerto Rico - Tt and E2 (3) (SPAdes) | ecosystem: Environmental > Aquatic > Marine > Unclassified ... | reverse complement strand
GAGTCACTGTCCTGATATTTCGTGTCCGAAATACCTCGGCCAGCGCCCACACGAATTACTTGGTTAACTTTTTAAAGAGCGTTTGAGCTGTTGCTCAATCAAGGCCGCGTATTCTACATCGTTCCGCTGCCCTGTCAACCGTTTATTTTTCGCTGTTTTCGCTTCCGAAAACCGCCGAAAAACTCTCCGGCTTACTGCCTGTTTCGAGGTGCGCATTCTACACTGAACCGCCTTCCTGTCAACCGCTTTCTGAAGTTTTTCTGAAACATTTTCTTCAGCGCTTTCAAGCAGTTATCGCTCGGGTTTCGGCTCTTTTCAGTGACCTGCCCCTCAAGCGAGATGCGCATTCTACAGACCTCAGCCGAGGAGTCAACGGCCAATCTGAAAAAATTTCAGATTGGCCAAAACGCCACGATAATCACTCGACAATGATCACCCGAGCAATCTTCTTTTTACCCGCCTGGATGACACACTCATCCCCTGCTACGAACATGCGCTGGCCCTCAAACTGCTGGCCATCCACATAAACCGCTCCACGCCCAAGTACGTCACGCGCCGCAGCGCCGTTCTTTACCAGACCGGCAAGACGCAGAACCGCAGGCATTGGAATCTCGCCCTGACCTTCCAGCGAAACCTCCACGACCGGCACGTTGTCCGGAATCGCACCGAGAGCAACCCGATTACCCGCCGATTTATGAGCCGTCTTTGCAGCCTCCTCATCATGGAAGCGGGTAATCAACTCTTCAGCGAGCACCCTCTTATAGTCCTGAGGATTTTCGCCGCCGGCAACCGCGGCCTTGAAGTGCTCGATCTCAGCCATTGGCCGGAAGCTGAGCAACTCGAAGTAGCGCCACAGCAGTTCATCTGGCATGGAAAGCAGCTTGGTATACATTTCCCCCGGGGAGTCGCTAACCCCCACATAGTTACCGAGAGACTTGGACATCTTCTGGACACCGTCCAGCCCCTCAAGGATAGGGACCGTCAGGATGGCCTGCGGTTTCTGGCCGTAATGCTTTTGCAGAATCCGGCCCATCAGAAGATTGAACTTCTGATCAGTGCCACCCAACTCAATATCAGCTTCCAGCGCCACCGAGTCGTAGCCCTGTACCAGAGGATAGAGGAATTCATGAATGGCGATTGGCTGCTCGGAACGATAGCGCTTGGTAAAGTCATCGCGCTCAAGCATACGGGCAACCGTATATTGCCCGGCCAGGCGAATCATATCCGCCGCTGTCATCTTGCTCATCCACTCGGAGTTGAAGACAACCCGGGTTTTTTCCCGATCCAGAATCTTGAACACCTGCTCTTTATAGGTAATCGCATTGTCGCGCACCTGATCTTCAGTAAGCGGAGGCCGGGTAGCACTCTTTCCTGTGGGGTCACCAATCATGCCGGTAAAGTCACCAATCAGGAAAATAACTTCGTGCCCAAGGTCCTGAAACTGGCGCAGCTTGTTTATAAGCACTGTGTGGCCGAGGTGTAAGTCTGGCGCGGTCGGGTCGAAGCCGGCCTTCACTCGCAGCGGCCGACCTTCTTTAAGCTTTTCAACCAGGTCTTCCTCTGGAATCAGCTCATCAATACCTCGTTTGATAATCGCCAGCGCTTCATCTATTGATGCCATGAACCCCTCACCCCGTCTGTGACAATAAAGCGGGAGCCGGTTACAGAGGTCTACAAAAGAAATCTGTGAGTTACCGGCACCCTTGGTACAGTAGAAATGCTCAGAAAACGACCAATCAGAGCATGAAAAGCCCGGGATTATAGCAGCGGCGGCGTAGTTTGTACGACCAGCACAGCCGCTCGACTGTAATGTTGGACACTGTCGCAATTCTGTTATATGCGGTACTCTGTTGGTCTATACTTGACCTGGCGCTTTAATAAGCCGGTACAAATTACTGGATTACCGATTAAAACGGGTGAGCCACGTGCTGAAAACATTCCCCAAAACACACATTACCCTGGCGGCAGCCGCCACGGTGATCGTCTCTGCTGCCGTCCTGATGAGCCCAAGCGCAGACGTTGAAGCCAAGCGGATGAGCTACACCGTCGACCTGGAACAGGGCCTGATTTCCGGGGCATCCTCACAGGAAGCCAACACCCAGGCCGCCGCTCCGGAGGCTGAGACAACAAGCGAAACAACTGAAAGCCAGAGCCAACCAATGGCAGCTCAGGCAGACGTTGCACCCGAGCCTGATATTCAGTGGCAGGAATTCACCATTAAATCTGGCGATACACTCTCCACGTTGTTCCGGAAAGCCGGATTTAACGACGGCCTGATGCTTTCGGTGATTCACGGTGACGGCGAGGCCGACAAGCTCCAACGCCTTTATGCCGGCGAGGATATCCGGTTCGGCGTGAACTCCGAGGGCGAACTGGTTGCGATTGAACTCCAACGCTCTTTGTTGGAGTCCCTCAAAATCGCGCGCACGGAAGATGGCTTTCTTGGTGAGACCGTCGTTCGCGAACCTGAGGCCAGACCGGCATTTGCTGCAGGCGTTATCGACGGATCTTTATACCTCTCAGCCAGAGACGCCGGCCTAAATGATCGCCTGACGATGGAACTGGCCGGCATTTTCGGCTGGGACATCGACTTTGTATACGATGTCAGAAAAGGCGACAGCTTCGAAGTGGTTTACGAAGAGCTTTATATTGATGGCGAAAAGTTTGATACCGGCCGGATTCTCTCCGCCCGCTTTATCAACCGGGGAGAAGATAACCTTGCCCTGCTGTATACCGATGCGAACGGAGAAAGTGACTACTATTCACCCGACGGCAAGAGCATGCGGAAGGCCTTCCTGAGAGTGCCCATCAACGCCCGCGTTTCCTCGCCTTTTAACCTGCAACGTCGCCACCCGGTTCTCGATGTGGTTCGCCCACACGAAGGTACCGACTATGCCGCACCTCCGGGGACCCCAATCAAGGCAGCCGGTAGTGGCCGGGTGAAGTTCGCTGGCTGGAAAGGCGGCTACGGCCGAACGGTGGTACTGCAGCATGGCGACAATATCACAACGCTTTACGCACATATGAGCCGACTGGGCAAAGGCATCAAGAACGGTACCCGGGTCAAGCAGGGCGAAACCATTGGCTACGTCGGCTCATCCGGCATGGTGACTGGCCCCCACCTGCATTACGAATTCCGGATCAACGGTGCGCCGAGAAACTCAAGAACGGTAAAACTCCCTGACGCCAAGCCGGTGCCGGACAGCGAGATGGCAAGATTCCAGAAGTTCACCGAGCAGCGCCTGGCACAGTTCAACGTGTTCCGCGAAAGCAATCAGCAGCTGGCTCTGGCCTCGGATAACTGAGCATGGACTACTGGCTAGGCCTGATGTCTGGCACCAGCATGGACGCAGTTGATGCGGTGCTGGTGTCTTTCGACACGAACAGCCTGGCCGTCCACGAAACCGTCTCTCTACCCTATGCCGACGCGTTACGCCAGCGGTTACTGCTGGCAACACGCAACCAGGCTGACCCGGATGAGCTGGGCGAACTGGATACCCTGGTTGGCCAGCATTTTGCGGAAGCCGGTGCCCAACTGATTAAACAGTCGGGAATTAACCCAAAACAGATACGGGCCGCCGGCAGCCACGGCCAGACCATTCGCCACCAACCAGCCGGCAATGCGCCCTTTTCCCTTCAGATCGGCAATGCCGCGTGGCTATCCGAACGCCTGGGGATCATTACAGTTGCCGATTTCCGCAGCCGGGATATTGCCTCCGGCGGACAGGGCGCTCCCCTGGTACCCGCTTTTCATCGCTGGCTCTTTGCCTCACCCACTCAGGATAGATGCATTCTGAATCTCGGTGGCATTGCCAATATCACCTGGCTGCCGGCCGGATCGAGAAAGCCGGCCGTCGGCTTCGATACCGGCCCGGCCAATGCCCTGCTGGACGCCTGGTGCCTGGACCAGACCGGGCGGCATTTTGATGAAGACGGCCACATGGCCAGCGAGGGTGCGACCCATTCCGAACTGCTTGCCAGCATGCTGTCAGACGCCTACTTCAGCAAACCAGCTCCGAAAAGTACGGGCAAAGAGCGTTTCAACATCGACTGGGTGCGCACACATCTTCAACGTTTCGAAGAGATACCCGCCGAGGACGTGCAGAGAACCCTGCTGCAACTGACCGTGACAACCATTCTCCAGCAGTTACCACAGGAAAATGCGGACATGGCCGTGTATGTCTGTGGTGGTGGCACCTTCAATCGATTACTGATGAGAGAGCTCAAGGTAGGCCTTGGGTCCGCCGCACTACACACCACGGCGGATCTTGGTCTTGACCCTCAGTGGGTAGAGCCGGTGGCGTTCGCCTGGCTGGCCCGACAAACCATCCTTCAGTTACCGGGCAACGTGCCCGAAGTCACCGGCGCTTCGGGCGAGAGAATACTGGGCGCAATTTATCCACCCTGATTCAGATGGAAAATGAGCTGCCGCAACCGCAGGTCGAACTCGCATTGGGGTTCTGAACGACAAACTGTGAACCCTGCAGCCCTTCCTGATAGTCGATAGTCGCGCCCACCAGATACTGATAGCTCATTGAATCCACCAGCAGCTTGACCCCATCCCGTTCTATGACGGTGTCATCTTCTTCCTGACTTTCATCAAACGAGAAGCCGTACTGGAAACCGGAGCAGCCGCCGCCTGTGACAAAGACACGCAACTTGAGATCGGGATTTTCCTCCTCCTCGATCAACTCACGCACCTTTGCGACGGCGTTGTCGGTGAAAAACAACGGCGTGGCCATTTGTTGCTGAACTACACTCAAAGTCTGCCTCCGGCATGATATTGCTGTCAGGAAATTATGGTATTCCTGACTAAAACAATCAACTATTCGGACTTGTCCTCATCTTCACCTGAGATTGAACTCTCTGGCTGCTTTTGCTCATGCGTCAGCAAACCACTGGTTTCATCCTTGCGCACCAGGTTGCCGTTGACCGAGGCGCCCATGGCCATCTCAATCAACTGGTAATAGACATTGCCGGTAACTACCGCTTTCTCTGCCAGCTCGAGGTGGGCAGAGGCATGCACGTCACCCTTTACCTTGCCATTGATGATGATATGGGGAGCCACGACGTCGCCAACGATTTCCCCCACCTCTGACAAACGTACCACCGCATCGGAGCCTTCTTCGGCCACAACCCGGCCCTTGATGGTGCCATCCACGTGAAGACCACCGGAGAAATGAACATCGCCCTCAACGGTGGTCTTGCCGGAAATCAGGGTGTCAAAATGGCCGGGGGAACGGCGGGGTTTCTGCTTTTTCTTGCCAAGCATCTCAGTTCTCCGTTAAATCTTTCCAATCAAAGGTTCGTTCAGCCTGGGATGCCTTGCGGCCCTCCGCCTGGGCAACGACCTGAATCTCATAGGGCTCAAAGCTCTCAGGCAGGCGCAGGCTGCCCTCCACATCCTGGAAGTAGCGGAACCGGAATTTCACGCCCAGATCATCAATTTCATCCGACAGATCCCTCAGCGCAATCACCTCTTTCTCGCCATCCAGACGACCGATGACATTCACGGCCACCAGACCCGAAATATAGCTCTTGTTATTGCCAACCTGAGTCAGCACCATTTTGAAATCGAAAACACCAGACTCCCTGGCCGGGCTCAGCGTAAAACTGTCTACCTGCAGGCCCTTGCTGGTTTCCGAGGGCGCCATGATATTGCGGTAGAAGGTAAGATCCGCCTCCAGCTCCAGGATGCGGGTTTCCAGGCCGACAATCGTGTTTCGTGCCTCCCGCAGTGCCTGCTCATCGATCGCGCGCCCACGTTCGAGATTCACCAACCCCTGGCGTGCCTCCCGGTATTGCTCCCGAAGGTTCTCCACCTCCTCCACCAACTGCTCGGCAGACGCCTCCGCCGAGCTGAAACGGAAGCCACCCTGGGCAAGCCCAGCGGCATATCCTGCCACGGCGGCGATGACGGTAAATGCCAGCAGAATCAGGCTGCGACGTAACCGGTAACCTGGCCGGTGGCGGATAACAACGTATTCATCCGCCGGTTTTCGAGGATCACTCACGTGCCCGACCTCACGGCAGCAAAGCCGGAGCATTCAGGCCCATGGCTTCATCCAGGCCGAACATGATATTCATATTCTGAACCGCCTGGCCGGCGGCGCCCTTCACCAAATTGTCGATCACCGATGACACAATCACGATGTTGCTGTCTTCCTGGCGGTGTAATGCCATCCGACAGTGATTGGCGCCACGGACACTGCGGGTCTCCGGATGACTGCCGAACGGCATGACATCGACGAACGGCTCATCTTTGTAACGCGCCTCATACAGTGCCTGAAGGCGATCAAAATCCTGAGGGTTATCGAGCTCGGCATACAGCGTGGCTTCAATACCGCGAATCATCGGTATCAGGTGCGGCACAAAGGTAACACCAACGCCTTTCCCTGCAGCGGCCATGAGACCCTGGCGAATCTCCGGCAAGTGCCGATGCCCGGAAGCGCCGTAGGCCTTGAAACTCTCGCCTATCTCACCGTGAAGCATGCCAATCTTGCCCTGCCGGCCGGCACCGCTGGCGCCAGACTTGGCATCGGCTATCAGCCTTGCCGGATTGACCAGGCCCTGTTCCAGCAACGGCAGGAATCCCAGCTGCACGGCTGTCGGATAACACCCTGGATTCGCAACCAGCTGAGCGTCACGAATGGCATCGCGGGCCACCTCGGGCAAGCCGTACACCGCTTTTTCGGCCCAGTCGGCACTCTCGTGGGGCATGCCATACCAGTTTGCCCAGGTATCAAGATCTTTCAGGCGGAAATCCGCCGACAGGTCAACCACGCGAACACCTGAGGCCATCAATTCCGGAACCATGCGCATGGCAACGCCATGCGGCGTGGCAAAAAACACCAGATCACAGCTCGCCAGCACCGATGCGTCGGGCTCGGAGAATTCAAGCTCATAATGGCCTCGCAGGTTGGGATACATATCGGCCACGGGCATACCCGCTTCCGATCGCGAGGTGATGCAGATAACCTCTGCTTCCGGGTGGGTAGCCAGAATTCTCAGCAGCTCTACACCCGTGTATCCGGTTCCGCCGACGATGCCTACTTTAATCACTCTTATCTCCAACGTGGTCTGGACAGAATTGGGAAGTCAGGGCACGTAGTCTAACATGATAAACCAAGGACTTATTGCAGCCTGCGGGCCCGCCGTTACAATGTTGTCAGAAATCTGCTGATGATCCCGACACTCCAACCGGAACACCCCGCCAATGCGTAGCATCAGGCAACAGATTACCGAGAATCTGATCCCCGTATTCCGGCGGAAGCTCTCCGGCGTTGATGCCTTACCGCAATTGGCGGTTCTTGGCCTGCTGTCCGGCATTGTGACCGGCGGCGTAATCCTGCTTTTCCGACTCGCTATTGAATGGCCACTGGAGCATTTCCTGCCGGGCCAGGGTTCAGAGAGTTTCGAAGAGCTGGATCTGCTCACCCGAGGTCTTCTGCCACTGGCCGGGGCTCTGGGGCTGGGGCTGCTGTTGCACAAACTCGCCCTGCACGATCGCAAAGTCGGCATCGTTCATATCATGGAGCGGCTGAACTACCATCAGGGCTACATCTCCTTCCGCAGTGCCATGGTTCAGTTTGTTTCCGGCGTCACCACGGTGATCACCGGGCAATCCGCCGGCCGGGAGGGACCCGCCGTACATCTGGGCGCGGCCTTCTCCAGCCTGCTCGGGCAATGGATGCGGCTGCCCAACAACAGCATTCGTACGTTGGTCGCCTGCGGTTGTGCCGCTGCCATTTCCGCCTCCTTCAACACCCCCATCTCCGGCGTGATTTTCGCGATGGAAGTGGTGATGATGGAATACACCATCGCCGGCTTCACCCCGATTATCCTGGCGGCGGTCAGCGCTGCTATCGTCACCCAGGCGGTTTACGGCACCGAACCGGCGTTCAGTGTCCCGGCTCTGACCATGAATTCGCTGCTGGAGATTCCCTGGATTCTCGCCATTGCCGTTATTATCGGCATCGCGGCGGCCGGATTTATCCAGCTGGTAGACAGTATGGGCCGTTACCATCACCGCCCGGTCTTGCTACGAATTGCCGTGGCCGGCCTGTTGATGGTGCCCTTCGCCCTGGTGATCCCGGAAACCATGGGCATCGGCTACGATACCGTGAGCGAAACCATTCATGGTGAACTGGGATTCTGGTTACTGCTCGGCGCGGGCAGCGCCAAGCTGATCATCACCGGATTGTCCATCGGACTGGGCATGCCCAGCGGTGTTATCGGCCCCACCATCTTCATGGGCGCCACCCTGGGCGGCGCCATGGGACTGATCGGTGCCCAGATGTTCCCGGACATTGCCTCATCGGTGGGGTTTTACGCCATGCTGGGTATGGGGGCGATGATGGGCGCCGTGCTGCAGGCGCCACTGGCGGCATTGATGGCGCTGATGGAGCTCACCCGGAATCCGAACATCATACTGCCAGGCATGCTGATGATTACTACCGCCAGCCTGGTGACCAGCGAAGCCTTCGGCAAGAAATCCCTGTTCCTGACCATCCTCAAGAGCCAGGGCCTGAGCTACCAGAACTCCCCCGTTATCCAGGCACTGAGGCGGGTTTCGGTTGGCGCCATCATGGAACGGAATATTCTTCGAACCGAACGCGCGCTCACGCTGGAGGAAGCCAAGAAAGCCCTGAAATCGGAACCGAAGTGGCTTCTGGTGGAAGGCAGCAATGGCCCCACCGCCCTGCTACCGGCGGTCGATCTGGCCCGCTTTCTTGAGGACACCGAGAAACAGGCCGCCGAGGAAGGCACCGAATTACCGGAGTCCATTGATTTGATGGAAATCCCCGCCAACCGGCGGGATGTGGCACCGGTTCAGTACCAGGCAACGCTGGAAGAAGCCCTGCAACAATTCGACAGCACCCAGGCTGAGGCACTATACGTACAACGCCATGTGGCCCCCATGATTCAACGGGTTTATGGTGTTGTGCTGCAAACGGATATCGAAAGCTACTACCAATATCGACGGAGTTAACGAATGCTTTGGGTGAAAGCCTTCCACATTATTTCCCTGGTGTGCTGGTTCGCCGGCATTTTCTATCTGCCCAGACTGTTCGTGTATCATGCCGCCTGCGAGGATGAACCAGGCAAAGAGCGGTTCAAGGTGATGGAACGCAAGCTTTACCGTGGCATCACTACGCCTTCCATGGTCGCCACAGTTGTCTTTGGTGTCTGGTTGCTCAGCTACAACTGGTCCGGGTATTTCAGCCAGGGGTGGCTGCATGCCAAGCTGACGCTGGTGGTTTTGCTGATCATCTACCACTTCTACTGTGGTCACCTTGTCAAAGTGTTCCGGGATGATCAGAACACCCGTAGCCACGTGTTCTACCGCTGGTTTAATGAGCTGCCGGTGTTTGTCCTTCTCGCTGTCGTGATTCTTGCTGTTGTTAAACCATTCTGAGGAGATCGGCCATCAAAAGCTTCACCCGCCCCCACGTACTGGTACTCTCCGGGCTGGATCCGTCTGGTGGTGCCGGCATACAGGCAGACATACAGGCCATCACATCCATCGGCGCCCATCCGCTGCCCGTGCTCACCTGCCTGACTGTGCAGGACACCCGCAACGTATATGGTGCCGAGCCCGTCAGCCCGGGCCTGATCAAACAGCAACTGGAGTGCCTTGCCCAGGATACGCCCATCCACGCCATCAAAACCGGGGCGCTCGGAAATGCCGAAGTGGTAGAGGTACTGGTGGAGTTTGTGAAGAAGCATTCGGGCGTGCCTTTGATTGTCGACCCGGTGATCAAGGCGGCTGGCGGTGGCGATCTGGCCGATGATGCGCTTGTAGCGGCCATGAAAGACAGGCTGTTTGCCAGGGCCGAAATGATTACGCCGAACGGCATTGAACTGGCTCAGCTCGGCGGCAGCGACAATCCGGCAGAGGCGGCCCGCAACCTTTTGCAGACAGGCTGCGAATCCGTGCTTGCCACCGGCGGCCACGGCACCGGCATCCACATCATCAACACACTGTATAACCACGCCCCGGAGCCCATGGAATGGGAGGTGGAAAGGGTTGGTGCCAATGAATATCACGGCACCGGCTGCACGCTGGCAGCGGCCATTGCCGCCGGCCGGGCCATGGGCCTGTCACCGAGGGCCGCAATTTCCCAGGCGCAGAATTACGTCCACCGGGCGCTGTTGCATGCACTGACGGTTGGCCATGGCCAGAAAGTTCCCGACCGGGGTATTCTGTGGGAACGGTAAGGTCTCAGATCAGACCCGGACTGTACGCCATCACCGATAACCGGCTAACCCCTGCCGACACCCTGATTGCCTCGGTAGAGGCAGCCCTGGCCGGAGGCGCCCGGCTGGTTCAGTATCGGGACAAGGGATCGACAGCCGCTGAACGGCTGGCTCAGGCCAGGGACCTCAACAGCCTGTGCCAGGCGTTCGACGTTCCGCTACTGATCAATGATGACCCGGAACTTGCCGCCCGAGTCGGCGCCGCGGGCGTTCATCTGGGCCAGGATGACTGCTCACTGGTCGACGCCAGGCGCTTGCTCGGGGAGCATGCCATTATCGGCATCACCTGCCATCACAGCCTGAATCTGGCCCAGACAGCCGCTGACGGCGGTGCGGATTACCTGGCCTTCGGCCGCTTTTACGATTCGACCACCAAGCCCGGGGCGCCTCCGGCCTCGCCAGACGTCTTAACCGAGGCAAAAGGCCTCGGGTTACCCATTACAGCCATAGGCGGAATCACCGGTAACAACGCGGAGGCCCTGATCCGTGCCGGGGCAGACCTGGTTGCCGTAGTCGGCGGCCTGTTCGGCGGCCAACCCTCAGACATAGAAGCCCGGGCCAAGGCATTTAACCGCCTGTTCGCCCGGCATCATCCACTTTTTTCACTTTCCGAATAACAGGAGACAACCGTGAATCATTCCGAAACCCTCTTTGAACAAGCCCAGAAATATATTCCCGGCGGCGTAAACTCCCCGGTTCGGGCATTCCGTGGTGTTGGCGGTACTCCGGTCTTTTTCAAACACGCCGAGGGCGCCTATCTCTATGACGAGGATGACCGGCGGTACATCGATTTTATTGGCTCCTGGGGCCCGATGATCCTGGGCCATTCCGATCCCCGCATCAAAGCAGCGCTGCACGCTCAGGTCGATCTGGGCGTGGGGTACGGCGCGCCCACCGCCATTGAAACGGAGATGGCGAAAAAGGTGTGTGAGCTGGTGCCGTCCATCGAACTGGTGCGCATGGTCAACTCCGGCACCGAGGCCACCATGAGTGCCATCCGCCTGGCCCGCGGCTATACCGGCCGCGACAAGATCGTGAAATTCGAAGGTTGCTACCACGGCCACGTGGACTCCCTGCTCGTCAAAGCCGGTTCTGGCGCCCTGACCCTGGGTGTACCCAACTCACCGGGAATTCCGGCCAGCCTGGCGGAGCACACCCTGACCCTGACCTACAACGATATTGACGAGGTTCGTGAAACCTTCCGTCAGATGGGCGACCAGATCGCGGCCATTATCGTTGAGCCCGTAGCCGGCAATATGAACTGCATCCCGCCCGTGCCCGGCTTCCTGGAAGCGCTGCGGGAAGTGTGCGATGAGCACGGCACCGTGCTGATCTTCGATGAGGTGATGACCGGTTTCCGGGTATCGCTCGGCGGCGCCCAGGGATTCTACGGGGTGAAACCGGACCTGACGGCTCTGGGCAAGGTGATTGGCGGCGGCCTGCCCGTCGGTGCATTCGGCGGTAAGCGCGAAATCATGGAGCATATCTCGCCGCTGGGCCCGGTTTATCAGGCCGGCACCCTGAGTGGTAACCCGCTGGCAATGACCGCTGGGCTGACCACGCTGAATGCCATTTCCGAGCCTGGGTTCCACGACCGGCTGACGGAAAAAACCAATCGGGTGAAGGATGGCTTCAAGGCGGCAGCGGATGAAGCCGGCATCCCTCTGGCAGTTCAGTCCGCGGGTGCCATGTTCGGTTTCTTCTTTACTGCCGAACCATCCATCACGCGCTTTGACCAGGTGATGGCCTGTGACGTGGAACGCTTCAAGGCGTTCTTCCAGGGCATGCTGAAGGAAGGCGTTTACCTTGCGCCCTCAGCATTCGAGGCAGGCTTTACCACCGCAGCGTTGTCCGATGAGGATATTGAATTCACGCTTGCGGCTGCGCGCAAGGTCATGAAAACGTTGTGAGGCACCATTGCCCCCGGCATCAATCCGGGGGCAAACCTCCGCAGAGCTAGAATACGCCCTCAAGGGAGAGCAACAGCGTATGCTGGCGATAATCGTATTCGTTGAGCTCACTCTGCTGATGACGGAAAAACCATTGTGGCCTTAATAACCAGCGCGCAGTGAGATCGTACTCAGCCATCAGCCCAGCTCCGGTCAGGACGTCTTCCCGCCTGCGCTCCACCAGCATTCCCGACTCAACCCAGCGATGCGGCTTGCCATAGCGACTGTGGCGAACCGATAGCTCACCCGCCAAGGCCAACTCCGGCGACAGCTGATAATTCGCTTCCAGAATAAGCTCGTGCCTTGTGGGCGATACGCTGACAAACCGTTCGGGCACGTCCAGATCTTGCCGGTTGTTCAGTTCCAGGCGGTACTCGCCTGCCAGGTCCAGATCCCCAAACGGATAACCCAGCCCTGCCTTCAGCTGGTACCACTGGCCATCGTAGGCCTGGTAGCCGTCACCACCATCCACCTGCTCCACGGCAAACGCCACGTCACACCTCAGATCTTCGGCAGGTAAACACTTGGCAGACCGGGCCAGAAACTCAGCACCCCAGCGGGTTTCCAGACTGTCTCCGTCAAGCCACGAACGCGACACCACTGGCCGAATACCAACCGCCCAAAGCCCCCAGTCACGCATGACACCGAAGCGCGCCTGTAACAACTGCTGATCGTAATCGCCGTCCTCGGCATAGTGTCGGGCAAACGCGATCAGATCCAGTGAGAGCCAACGGTGGGCATCCCATGCATAGTCAACGGAACCGGCGGCTATCACTTCGCCAAGTGCACTTCCCTGATTACTGGCGGAGTCTTCAGGGGTTGCCGAGAGATTACTGTCGTAACCTGCGCCGAGAGACAAATAGCCGTAGGCATCCACTCGGCGCTCGCCCTGAAGAAGTGCCAGGCCGGCGAGTTTTGCCAACTGCTGCTCGGTAAGACGCTGGACAGATTCCGGTGGTGATGCCGCAAGGCTCTCCTCAAACCATTTACGGGCCTCCCCCGGCCGATCATCAGCAAGGGCGACCAGGCCCAGGTTATACGTGGCCAAGGCGCGATCGTCGCTGTCCAGTAAACGGGAAAACCACTGCCGGGCCGCCGGATAATCCTCCAGCCGATAACAGACCACGCCCAGATTGTAATGCAGTGACGAAGACTGAACGCCCAGCTCTGCAGCCAACTGGAAACTTTCCCGGGCCTGACCAAGGTTGCCTTGCTGAAACTGGGTCACGCCCTGGGCCAGCGCTTCGCTTGCCCCATCAGAGAAAGCGGATTGGGCCAACAATGGCTGACCAAGAAGAAATAAAAAGATGAAGAGGAGACGCAAGGACAACCCCGGGTTCAGTCAATAAATAAAAAACCGTTGACGGAAACCGAGGTTATCACAAGCCTTGGGTTACGGCCTCGAGGATTGAGGCGGAAGTTCCGGCTTTTTGCCCGGATCAATCGCGGGGCGCTGGTCGGAACCAGGCCGCTCCGGCCGGTTCCCACGAGCGTCGCGGGCACGCTCTGACATGGATTGGCCAAAATCCCGCCCTTTTTCTCGGGCCTGATCTCGAATTTGCTGACCCGGGGGCTCGCTATCCCCGGGCCCGGAGGAACGACGCTCCAGTGCCGGTAGCTCCGGCAGACGAATTTCACGGGCAACCGATTCCGTTACGTCCTCATTCTCACCAACCAGCCGCATGGTGACGTCAAGATCATCACGGCCAAACGCCGGCGCGGACATCAGGGCGAGTATAAGGGTAACGGTTGCGAAGCCAAGGGATCCGTTATAACCACTCATGTTGCAGGCTCCTTAACATCCACAGGGGCATTCCGGCTCGCCCCCGGGTAATCGGGTATGGTGGTCCGAAAAACTTTCTGCCGGCCGTCAGAATCCAGCTCGGCAACAAGCTCGCCGGCCCCAGGGAACAGAATCCGCAGGGGCAATGCCAGCACGTTGTCACCCTGCTCCAGGCTCACCTGCCAGCGCACCTGATGCTGCCCGGGCAATCCTGCAATTTCCACATGAGGCGGCAGATTCAAGGTGAGGGTAACGTCATCCAGGGGCTCTCCCGCCGTGAATGCCAGGCGAACGGTTCTCTCCACCGGCGCAACAATGGGGGTCTCCACCACCTCCGCCACAGCGACAGCCTCATCAGGCTGCCACATTTCGGACTGCCCGATGAACAATCCCAATGCCAGTGCTGCCGCCACCGCACCACCCCACGCCATGTGTACACGCCGGCCCGAACCGGAAGACAACTCCCCAAAGACCCGCGATTCAAAATCCGGGGCCGGCGGAGGCACATCAAACTGCGCCGCCATCCGGGACATCAACACTGTTTCCAAATCACAACGACGGCGGCACCGCGGGCAACGTTGCAAATGTTCACGCACCACTCCTGCCTCATTCTCGGGGAGTGTCGCCCTGACATAATCAGGTAATTGTGATCGAATGCTTGGACAGGACATGGTCATCACCTCACTCCTCAACACGCCGGTTGTCGCTTTCCGGTTCCAAACGCTGTTGCAGGTATTTTCTCAACGTGGCGCGGCTGCGATGTAATCGCGACTTCACGGTACCAACCGCAACACCCAGTACCTCGGCCACATCCTCCTGTCGCCAGCCGTCAACATCATGCAGAAGCAGCAAGGTTCTCTGATCTGGCGAAAGCCGGTCCATAGCCTCGTCCAGCATGAAGCCGAGGCGCGACTGATCGAAGACAAGTTCTGGCGTGGCATCATCAGATTCCAGCGCATCGAACCAATCCGCCTGGTGGTCCGCCTCCATGAGTTCACTGGCTGCCCGGTCGGCACGGCGCCCCCTGCGGCGAATCGAATCCACAAACTGACGATAAAGCACACGGTTCAGCCAGGGTCGAAGCTGTTCCACCGTCTCCAGTTCGGATAATCGGGGATACAGTTTGACGACCACATCCTGCACCAGATCCTCAGCGTCCTGACGGGTTCCGGTCAAACGGTAGGCAAACGCATACATCCCCTCGAGGTGGGGCTGAACCAACCGATGGAAACGTTTCTGTGCGGACGGGCGGAAAGGGAAAATTGCCAAAGACCAACTGCCTGATCGAAATTCTGGAAGAGGGCAGTCTATCTTACGCCCGCCCTGTGTGCACTCCAGGCGATAATGACGGATTTATGGCCGAATGTTAATGCAACAACCGGAACCTTTTTCAAACCCTCTGCGTTGGGTTCTGACTGGCACCCAACGACCAGGCCAGAACTGGACCAAAAAAAACCGGAGGGTTTTATGAAGCAACTGAGCAGAGTATTTGTCGTTTCTGCGCTGACCAGCGCACTGGTGGCATGCGGTGGTAGCGGCGGTTCCTCATCATCGGGTGAGACCGGCTCGGTCTCCGTTGGACTGACCGACGCTCCGACCATGGAGCTGTCCAGCGTCAACATTGCGTTCAATGCCATCCGGCTCAAGCCGGCCGACGGGGACTGGCTGGAGTTCAGCCTCGATGAAACCGGTGTGGTTGACCTGCTCACGCTGCAAGGCGGTGTAACCGAACCACTGATCACCAACGAGGAAGTGCCGGCCGGGGTCTATAACGAAATCCGGCTGATTATCGACACCGAGAACTCCTACGTGACCAAAGAAAGCGATGGCGACAGCCAGTTCACCCTTGCCGTTCCCTCAGGTGAGCAGAGCGGACTGAAGCTGAAAGGCGACTTCGTGGTGGCGGCTGATTCCAGCAACAACTTCACCATCGATTTTGATGTGCGCAAATCCATTGTCGACCCACAGGGGCAGGCCCTGGCCGACTATATGCTCAAACCCGTGCTTCGGCTGGTGGACAACCTGGAGGTTGGCGCCATTGAGGGGACCGTTGATTACGCAACGATTGACCAAACAAGAGGCACTGACGACGTAGAAGGCACGTTGGCGGATTGCGAGTACAGCGGTGCGGTCTACGTCTACGAAGGCGCTGATGTCGAACCGATTGACCTGAACGTCAGTCGCGATGGCGCGAACCCGTTGATGGTGGTTCCGGTCACCGCTCAGGAATCCGGATCACTCTACGAGTGGACCGCAGCATTCCTGACCGAAGGCCAGTACACCATCGCCTACAGCTGCCAGCTGGACAACAACGAGACCGATGAAACCCTGGAGTTTGATGGGCAACAGAACGTCTCCGTTGTTGCCGGTGAAACAACCGTGGCAGACCCCATACCACAGCCCTGATTTTGCTGTGGCGTTCAGAGACCAGGGACGGTCTCTGAACATTCATTCCGTCAACCCGAGTTACAGCGCCGCAGCCCGGGCCTCGGCCTGATCGGCCCCCGCCACGTTACCCCGAGCCCGGCGGATATCCGCCAGCAGCAGCCAGCCTGAACGCTGCATGCGTTCATCGTTGCCCGCCAACGAGAGTCCCTTCAGAGTAAACTGCTCCGCAGCCCCCAGATTGTCCCCGGCAACGTAAGCCTCGGCCAACTTGAAATAGACTTCGGAAGATCTTGGCGCAATGCGCTGGGCACGTTCCAGTCGGGCGATAGCGCCGGCGGAATCACCCTGCCGAAGGCGCTGATCGGCATCACGCACCAACGTGAGTGCGGCGGCCGGCAACTGGTCACCAGATTCGCTGTAGCTGGGCGCCCTGGTGCTCGGCGAGTCCGGCTCAGTGACCGTCGGTTGCTCACTCTTGCGCCATACCTGTTCGTCCTGTTCATCAGGAATATTGGTGCGTGGTGGTTCCGGCGCCGAACGGCGGTCATCGCCCCCCACGGGCACATAGATGGAGCCGCCACCGGGCCCGGTGGCGCAACCACCGGCCAGGCCGACAAACAGGGCCAGGCAGGCTGACCGTACAATCACTTGTTTATTCATTGAAACAATCCTTCAAACCAACCTCGAATTTGCCGGCCAAGACTGCCGCTGCAGCCTGTGTGCTGTTCCGGCTCGCTGCCGGCGATAAACGGAATCAGCCGGGCATTGTCGCAGTTTTCACCGGTCAGCGCCTGCTCGCCCGGGTTCACCCAGTGATACTGAACGCCATCGGGCATCACCGGTGAGAAACCGTGCTGGGGAATCTGCGCCATGGTGGCAGACCAGACCGGCAAGGCGCCGGAAGCCCCGGTCAACGCGGTCGGGCCGTTATCATCACGGCCGACCCAGGCGACCGCCAGCAGGTCGCCACTGAAACCGGCGAACCAGGAATCACGGCCATCGTCAGTAGTACCGGTCTTGCCCGCCAGTGTCAGGGAATCCGGTAACCGGTAGTAGGCTGACCGGCCCGTGCCTTCCTGCATGGTTTCCTGCATAACGTACTGCACCAGATGCACCGCGGCAGGATCGGCCACCTGATCCACTTTCAGGCTATACCGGGACAAAGGCTCATTCGCAGCATCGGTGACTTCCCGAATGGTACGCAGGGGCGTATTGAAACCGGAGGTTGCCAGGCCCTGATACAGCTGCGCGACATCCACCGGCGACAGGGAAATGGAACCCAGAAGCATCGACGGATAATCCGAAATAGGCGTGGTCACCCCAAAGGCCCTCAGCGTCTCCTGCACCGCCGGTATGCCCACATCCAGCCCTACACGCACGGCCGGCAGGTTGTACGAGCGGGACAGGGCCTCATGCAAGGGCACCAGGCCACGTTCCTTGCCATCATAGTTCTGTGGCTGCCAGCGCCGACCATCGTCAAACTCGAGGGTGAAGGCCTTATCCTGAACCGGCGAAATCAAGGTGTAGCGCTCCGGCTGAGACAGCGCCGTCAGGTAGATAAACGGCTTCACCAGCGAACCGATAGGCCTCCGGGCGTCAACTGCCCGGTTAAAACCGGCGAAGCGGGGGTCTTTGCCCCCCACCAGCGCCAACACCTCGCCGGTATCCTTGGCGGTGACAACCACCGCCGCTTCCAGCGCCTCGGCCACCTCTCCCGATGCCAGGCGAGGCAAGGTATCGGTTGCGGCCTTCTCAGCGGCCTGCTGAACTTCCGGATTCAGGGTGGTGAATATTCTCAGGCCCTCGCTCTGCAGGTCTTCCTCCCGGTAGTCCCGCGCCAGATGCCGGCGCACCAGGTCGATATAGGCCGGGTAGCGATTATCGGTATAGGAGGGTTTTGCGCTGAGGCCGAGAGGCCGTGCACTCGCCTCCCTGGCTTCTTGCCCGGAAATAACCCCGGCCTCCGCCATTTCGTCCAGCACCAGGTTACGCCGTGCCGTTGCCCGTTCCGGGTGCCGGCGCGGATTGTAATAACTGGGGCCTTTAACCATGCCAATCAGCAGGGCAATCTGGTGGACATCAATGTCCTTCAGCGACTCGCCGAAGAAAAACTGGCTGGCGAGGCCAACACCATGAATGCTGCGAGTGCCTGCCTGGCCCAGATAAACTTCATTCAGGTAGGTTTCGAGGATGTCGTCCTTGTCATAATGCAACTCCAGCAATACCGACATCAGGGCTTCGTTGCCCTTGCGCAGAAGGGTTTGCTCCCGGGTCAGGAAAAAGTTCTTCACCAGTTGCTGGGTCAGTGTACTGCCGCCCTGAACTATTCGACCGGCTTTGATATTCGCCACCATCGCCCGCGCAATGGAGAGTGGCGCGATGCCGAAATGCTCGTAGAACTGCCGGTCCTCCACAGCCATCAGACCGGCAATCATGGCCTCTGGCACCTCATCCAGCTCCACCAGAATCCGATCCTCCCGGTGGGACGGGTATATTCCGCCAATCTGAGCCGGCTCCAGCCGAACAATCGGAGAGCTGTCGCCCTCCATTACGGAAAACGAATCTACCCGATCGCCACGAACCGCCAGCGAAAGACGCCGTCTCGGCTCCTTGCCATCCGGGAAAGAAAAACCCCGGGTGCTGATGACAAAACGGTCGCCATTTCGCTGCCAGGTTCCGGGCCGACGACCGTCGCCCGAGCGATAGCCTGCCAGCTCCAGTTCACGGACCAGCGCGGCGGCGCTGATACCGGCACCGTCGTAGAGTTCCAGAGGCCGGGCGTACACCCGGGAGGGTACTTCAAAGCGACGTCCTTCGAAGCGGGAGGTCACTACGGCATCGAGATAGACCATCCATCCCGCCAGCAGCACAAGACACAGGGCAGCTGCGCGAAACAGAAAGCGCCAGAGACCGGAGCGTTTGCGGCGAGGACTGGATTCGGTTTTTTTCTTGCGGGGAGGCGTTTTTTTACTCATGGCGGGATTATATCGAAGGGGGCACCGCTATCGGCAGGTCTGGTGTGTGTTATTTCTGTAATCTGCCCGTTATAGTGGAGCCCTCCAAAAAACGAAAAATCAACAACTTCAAGGATTCCAGGAGCACAACGTGAGCGCCAACGGCCCGGATACACTGATCAAGGCACTGCAGAACCCGGAACTCTACGATCATCCGGTCAAGGATTTCCGCGTGATTGAGACCCACATCTCACAGGTTCTGCTCACCGGTGAGTTTGCCTACAAGATCAAAAAGCCCATGGATTTCGGGTTCCTGGATTTTTCCACCCTGGAACGCCGCAAACGCTTCTGCGAGGAAGAGCTGCGCCTGAACAGTCGTCTGGCGGCCGAACTCTATCTGGAGGTGGTGCCTATTACCGGTACCCCGGAGCAACCTCGCCTGGGCGGTGACGGCACCCCTTTCGAGTACGCCATTCGCATGCGCCAGTTCGATCAGAGCCAGCTGTTTGATGTGCGCCAGGAACGCGGCGACCTGCCTGCAGACCTACTCACCAATCTTGCCCGCCAGGTTGCTGACTTTCACAGAAGCCTGCCACCGGTCTCCGATGAAAAACCCCTGGGCACCCCGGAGGCGGTGTATGCCGCCATGCAGGAAAATTTCGACCAGATCCGCCCCATGCTGGATGATGCCGGGTTACTGGCGCAGCTGGACAACCTGGAAGACTGGACCCGCACCACCTTCGAACGCTGCCGGGACTTAATCGCCCACAGACGGGAAAACGGGCTGGTGCGCGAGTGTCATGGCGACCTGCACCTGGCCAACATTACCGTGTTCAATGATCAGGTGACGGTGTTTGACTGCATTGAGTTCAACGAGCCGTTCCGCTGGATCGACGTGATAAATGATCTGGCTTTCCTGCTTATGGACCTGGAATCCCGCCAGGAACCGGCGCTGGCGAACCGGGTGCTGAACACCTATCTGGAATACCGCGGTGATTTTGAAGGCCTGGCCTTACTCCCCCTGTACAAGGCGTACCGTGCCATGGTGCGGGCCAAAATCGCCCTGTTCACCCTGGGCAACCCGAACCTGAGCGAGGCCGAGAAATCCGACCTGATGCAGCGTTACCGGAGCTACGCCCAACTGGCGGAGGATTACGGCGCCATACCGAATCATTACCTGCTGGCCACCACCGGCCTTTCCGCCAGCGGCAAGACCTGCGTGAGCGCCGCCATGGCGGAGGAACTCGGGCTGATTCGCCTGCGCTCTGACGTGGAACGCAAGCGCCTGCACGGTCTTGGGCCACTGGACGACAGCAAATCGGGCCTGGGTACCGATCTTTACAGCCCGGAAGCAACCGAAAAAACCTACGCACATCTGGCGGAGCTGGCCGGAGAGCTGCTGGCTTCAGGGTTGTCCGTCATTGTCGATGCGGCCTGCCTGAAAGAAAAGGAGCGGGCTCAGTTTGCCAGCGTGGCCGAAAATCAGGGGGTCCCCTTCGCTCTGCTGCATTGCGAGGCGCCGGAAGCTTTGCGCCGGGAGTGGGTGCGCAAACGCAAAGGCGATGCTTCGGAGGCAACGGAAGAGTTGCTGGATGCTCAGCAAAGCTGGTTTGAGCCGCTGACCACTGAGGAGAAAACCCACACGGTGCACCTGCACACCGAGGATGAGCACGTTGCCGAGGCGGTTGCTGATCGTATCCGCCAGCATCTGGGCATGACCGGGCCGGCCTGATCCGAGCCGCCCTGCCATTTTGGCAGGGCGCACTATACTGACACTAAAAACTAACCCTGCTGTCCGTGCGAGGTGCAAGATGGACGATATTCAGGAAAGCGATCTCCAGCATATAGACCACCCCCTGTATGACCTGCTCCGTAGCGAGGATATGGACGCCTTTAATGCCGAGAAAGCCAAACTGAGCGAGCTTCCGAGCTTCGCCCATGGCGATTTCCGCGGGCTGGACCTCCGCGGCATGGACGCAAAGGGCCTGGATTTCCGCCATGGCTACTTCCGCGGCGCCGATCTCCGCGGCATCGATTTCTCGAAATCGAGAATGGAAGGTGCCAGCATCGCCAGCGCCAAGATTTCCGGCTGCTATTTCCCGCACCGCCTGGAAGCCGATGAAATCGTGATGTCACTCAACCACGGCACCCGCATGCGTTACGCCATCCTGCCAAAATGAGTGCTCACTCAGCCAACTGGCAAACCGTTGCGCCGGCGAGCGAGCTTGTTCCCGGCCAGTTCCTGGAATTTCGCCTGAAAGAGAAAGCGAAAGAACCGGCCGGCATGCCACTCACCGGTTTCGCCTTTCTGGATGGCACCACTCCCCGGGCCTACCTTAACGTTTGCCCTCATCTGGGTATTGAACTGAACTGGATGCCGGGCCGATTCATGGACAGCGACAATCTGTTTATCCAGTGCTCCACCCACGGTGCCCTGTTCAAACCCGGTACCGGTGAGTGCATTGCGGGCCCTTGCCAGGGCGATGCGCTCTCCACCCTGGACATTCGCCTTGAAGATGGCGAGGTGCAGGTCAGGGTTCCAGACTGACCGGCACTTCCTCAACCAGCTCCAGGCGCCCCGAGGGGTTGCCATCTTCACCGGCCAGTGCGGCCCGATAGGCAATCACCTCTACCCCGGCTTCGCAGGCTTCTCGAAGCAGCTGACCATAGCGGGCATCAATATGATCCGCAGGCCGGACCTGCTCGATTCCGGTGTGGTTCACCACAAAAAACAGCACTGCCCGGTCTCCGTTCTGAACCTGAGCCATTAGCTCCCTCAGATGTTTCTGGCCACGCTCGGTGACGGCGTCCGGGAAATAGCCTTCCCCGCCCTCGGCCAGGGTAACGTTTTTTACCTCCACCCAGGCATCGGGATCGTGATCATGGCCCGACAACAACAGATCGATCCGGCTTTTCTCCGAACCGTAACGCACCTCTGCCCGGCACTGAGCGTAGCCGGCCAGGCTCTGAACCACACCAGCTTCGATAGCGGCGCGGGCCTGAGCGTTGGGGCGGGCCGTATTGACGCAGGCAAGCACGCCCTGCTCCGTCTCCACCAGCTCCCAGGTGTACTGGAGCTTACGCTTGGGATTATCACTCCGGCTCAACCACACCCGGGCATTTTCCGGCTGGCACCCCAGCATGGAACCGGTGTTGGGACAGTGGGCTGTTACCTCAGTGCCATCCGGCAATTGCACGTCCGCCAGGAAGCGTTTGTAGCGGCGAATCAGCCGCCCTTCTACCAAAGGTTCAGGAAACTTCATGTGCTCTCCGCAAAAAGTACGTGTCACAAGGCTGGCACCCCTGTGACTTATCTGCTATTTTCCGCAAACTCCCGTTTCAGGACGAATGCTATCCAGGGTAAAACCGCGCAGCCACACTGGCGCGGAGGGAAGCAAAGCGTTCTTGTGAAGTACAAACAAGAGGCCGGGTTCAATGGCAAACACTGCAGAACAACCACGCGAACGTTTTACCAACTTCACCCCTTATGAAATGAAGAAGGGTGAAGAATACATGAGTGCGGAAATGCTCCAGCACTTCAAAGATCTGCTGCTGCAATGGAAGCAGGAGCTGATGGAAGAAGTCGACCGCACCATGCACCACATGCAGGAAGACGCAGCAAACTACGCGGATCCCAGCGATCGCGCAACCCAGGAAGAAGAGTTCAGCCTGGAACTACGCACTCGCGACCGCGAGCGGAAGCTGATCAAGAAAATCGACCAGACTATCGATCGTATCGACAAGGACGACTACGGTTTCTGCGACCAGTGTGGTGTGGAAATCGGCATTCGTCGTCTGGAGGCCCGTCCGACGGCCACTCTGTGCATCGATTGCAAGACCCTGGCTGAGATTCGCGAACGCCAGACCGGCATCTGACGCTGCCCCGGGCCGGCGGCGTGTCCTCCGCCGGCCCTTCTACGCCTATGGCGACTTCACGTTATCGCGGGCGGTTTGCCCCTTCCCCCACCGGCCCACTGCACTTCGGTTCCCTGGTAACGGCTTTGGCCAGCTGGCTGGAAGCAAAGCATGCCCGCGGTGACTGGCTGGTTCGCATCGAAGACCTTGACCCACTAAGGGAACCCCCGGAAGCCACCGGCCAGATACTGCACTCACTGGAATGCCACGGCCTTTTCCCCGACGAACCCGTCCGCTTTCAGTCCCAGCGCCATGACGCCTACCAGCGCACCATCGAAACTCTGCTGGCGCAGGGCAAAGCCTATCGCTGCCGGTGCTCACGCAAACAACTCAAAGACAACCACGGCTACCATCCCAATCGGTGCCGGCGAGGTGACACCAGCCCCGGGGATGACCCATACGCCGTTCGCTTTGCCCTCGAAGAGGAAGCAAGTCACTGGCAGGACGATCTGCTTGGCCCCCAGGTACAGATGGTGCACGCCGAACTGGACGATCCGGTCATTCTGCGGAAGGAAGGTTTCTACGCCTATCAGCTGGCAGTGGTTGTCGACGATATTGACCAAGGCATCAGCAACGTGGTTCGCGGCTCTGACCTGCTCGACATGACCGCGCAGCAACAACAGGTCTTCCGGGCCCTGGGTGCCCAGCCACCCCATTGGCTGCACATTCCGGTAATCGTCAACGAACAAGGCCAGAAACTCAGCAAGCAGACCCACGCTCCGGCCCTGGATAACGATCACCCTGCCCGCAATCTCTTTCTGGCACTTCAGGCCCTGGGGCAGCAACTGGAGCCGACACTCGCTCGTGCCACGGTTGAAGAAGTTCTCAATTGGGCCGAGGCCCACTGGCAACGGAGCGCCATTCCCCTGACATCCGGGCAGGCCCGTGGTATAACCGGCGGGACACTTTCGCCTTCGGACCGATAACCCGATGTATATCTACCGCCTGGTATTTCTGCTGGTACTGGCCATCTATATTTTTTCACCCAATATCCTGGATTGGTGGACATCGCCGGAGAATGCCTGGTACAGCCCCTTCGTGATCTGGGGTGGGCTGATTGCTATCGGTTTCTGGCTGGAATGGCGGCGGGATCCCAATGAGTTTTAGCGCCACCGGCCTGCTCCTGGCCAGCCTGTTTTACCTGATCGTTCTGTTCGGCATTGCCTGGGGCACCGAACGGGGCACGTTATTGCGTCGCTGGGTTCGCCACCCAATGATCTATACCCTTAGCCTTGGGGTTTATGCCGGCATCTGGGCCGTCTACGGCGCCATTGGTATGGCGGCGGACTCCGGCTACGGCTTCCTGGCCTATTACCTGGGCATCAGCGGCGCCTTCCTGCTGGCACCGGTTCTGCTCAACCCGATTCTCCGCATAGGCCGCGCCTACCAGCTGACGTCGTTGGCCGATCTTTTTGCCTATCGTTACCGCAGCCAGTGGGCGGGCACCCTGGTTACCCTGTGTTCGGCTGCGGCCATTCTGGCCTTGCTGAGCATGCAGATTCAGGCAGTCTCGGTTTCCGCCAGCCTGCTCGCCCCGGATGCGCCGCCGAAAGTGATCAGCGTCATGTTCAGCCTGATCGTGGTGCTGTTCACCATGCTGTTTGGTGCCCGTCGCCATCAGGCCTCCGGCAACCATCAGGGGCTGGTACTGGCCATCGCCTTCGACTCTCTGGTGAAGGTGGTTGCCCTCCTGGTTTTAGGCGGCGTTATCCTGTTCTCCGTTTTCGGTGGTACCAATGGGCTTGAGGCCTGGTTGGCGGAAACTTCACATCCGGAAGCCACCATGACCATGGCAATCAATGACGGAAGCTGGCGGGCACTGCTGCTGATGTCGTTCGCCGCAGCCCTGGTGCTCCCCCACATGTACCACATGACTTTCAGTGAGAACCCGTCCCCCCGGGCCCTCGCAAAGGCCAGCTGGGGGCTGCCACTGTACCTGCTGCTGGTCGGCCTGCCGGTGCCGCTGATTGTCTGGGGTGGCCAGGCGCTGTCGGTTGACGCTCCGCCGGCCTTTTTCAGTATCGGCGTAGCCCAGGCCCTGGAGAGCCCCGTCCTGACCATGGCCATGTACATTGCCGGGCTTTCCGCCGCCAGCGGACTGATGATCGTCAGCACCCTGGCCCTGTCCGGCATGGTGCTTAACCACGTTGTCCTGCCACTCAAGACGCCCCGGGATCAAGGTGACATCTATCGCTGGCTGCAGTGGGTCAAACGCCTACTGATTGCCGTCATCCTGTTTCTGGCCCTGCTGTTCCATGAAACCATTGGCCAGCATCTGGACCTGTCCATTCTGGGCGCCATATCGCTCTCCGGCACACTGCAGCTGCTGCCGGGCGCGCTTGGCGTCATCTACTGGCCGGAAGGCAACCGCCGTGGCCTGATTGCCGGCCTGTTTACCGGCCTGTTCATCTGGTTGATCACCTTGGTGTTGCCTTTCTCGGTGGCGGCAGACATCCTGTCCTGGCTTGAGTTGCCGGTTACGCCCGGCTACGACAACTGGCACCTGTTCACCTTCGTCAGCCTGACCGCCAACATCAGTGTGTTCGCGCTGGTCTCAATTCTCAGCCCGGCGTCACCGGAGGAAACCAGTGCCGCTCAGGCGTGCTCGCTGGGCGCCCTGTCCCGGCCGCAGCGGCGGGAACTGCTGGCAGCATCCTCCAACGAATTCGTGCAGCAACTGGCCGAGCCACTGGGCATCCGGGTCGCCCGCCGGGAAGTGGAGCGGGCCCTGAACCAGCTCAAGCTACCCAATGTCGAGTTCCGGCCTTACCAGTTGCGGCGGTTGCGGGATCAGGTGGAAATCAATCTGTCAGGCCTTTTGGGGCCTTCGGTCGCCCGGGACATCGTCAAGCGCCACCTGGGCTTCAAACCGCTGACCCATGGAGGTACCGGGCAGGACATTCGCTATGTGGAGCGAGCGCTGGGCGATTACCAGAATCAGCTCACTGGCCTGGCCGGCGAACTGGACAACCTTCGCCGCCACTACCGGCAGACCCTTCAAAACCTGCCCATCCCCGCCTGTTCAGTAGGTGAAGATGGCGAGATTCTGATGTGGAATCATGCCATGGAGAGCCTCACCAACATTTCAGCCGAGGAAGTAGTCGGCGCCAAGCTGCTGGCGCTGCCGGAGCACTGGCACGCCCTGCTGGACGATTTCAATCGAGGCGACGACCTGCACCGCTACAAGCACAGGCTGGATCTTCGCGGCAAGCCGCATTGGCTGAACCTGCACAAGGCGGCACTGAGCGGCCCGGATCACACCGAAGGCGGCTCGATCATCCTGGTGGAAGACCAGACCGAAACCCGCTTGCTGGAAGATGAATTGATGCACAGCGAGCGACTGGCCTCCGTGGGGCGACTCGCGGCCGGCGTCGCCCACGAAATCGGTAATCCCGTCACCGGCATCTCGTCTCTGGCCCAGAACCTGAAACTGGAAACCGATGATCCCTCCATTCTGGAAACCGCAGACCAGATCCAGCAGCAAACCCGACGCATTTCCGCCATTCTGCAGTCGCTGATGAACTTCGCACGTACCGGCAACCACGCCCACGCCAACCGTTATGAGCCGGTCAGCCTGAATCGCTGCATTGATGAATCCATCAACCTGCTGTCGCTCAGCGACAAGGGGCTGGGCATCAGTTTTCTGAACGAGTGCCCCCCCAGCCTGCAGGTGCTGGGAGATGAACAACGGCTGGTACAGGTATTCATCAACCTGCTGGCCAACGCCCGGGACGCTTCCCCGGACGGCGGCACCATCCGGGTTGCTGGAAAGGCCGACGGCTACTCCGCTATCATCGAGGTCATTGACGAAGGCTCCGGTATACCGGCAGACCAGCTGGATCATATTTTTGAACCGTTTTACACCACGAAGGCGCCCAACAAAGGAACCGGACTTGGCCTGTCACTGGTGTACAGCATCATTGAAGAGCACTATGGCAACATTCAGGTGGAAAGCCCGGCCAACCCGGAAACCGGCCTGGGCACCTGCGTAAGACTCCGCCTGCCTGCCTACGAGCCTGATACCGACAGCGGTTACAGCAGCCCGAACGAAAGGTCGTGAACACCCTATGCCCCGTATTCTGATTGTTGAAGACGAAGACATTATCCGCTCGGCGGTTCGCAAACTTCTCCAGCACGCCGGCTATGAGGTGGCAGATGCTGTCTCGGTGGAAGAAGCCGAGGGCCTCGACCCGGACAGCTTCGACCTGGTCATCACCGATCTGCGCCTGCCGGGCGCCGCCGGTACGGAAATGATCAACCGCGCCCCCAACACGCCGGTACTGATCATGACCAGTTATGCCAGTTTGCGGTCCGCAGTCGACTCCATGAAGATGGGCGCCGTGGATTACATTGCCAAACCCTTCGACCATGACGAAATGCTCGCGGCTGTAGAGAATATTCTGGCACGCAAGTCTTCCGCTTCCGATGAAATAACCGGCCCTGGTGATGCCGCCAGCACGAGCGGGCCCGACTCGGATCCATCCGAGATCATGTTTGGCCAGTGTGAACCCATGCAGAAGGTGTTCACCCTGATTCGCAAAGTCGCCCCCACCGAGACCACAGTGCTTATACAGGGCGAATCCGGTACCGGTAAAGAACTGGCGGCACGGGCTCTGCACCTGCTCAGCCCGCGAGCCAGCAAACCGCTCATCTCCGTAAACTGCGCAGCCATTCCCGAAAGTCTGATCGAATCGGAACTGTTTGGCCACGAGAAAGGCGCCTTTACCGGCGCCGTCTCGGCCCGCACCGGGCTGATTGAAGCGGCGGACGGCGGCAGTCTGTTCCTGGATGAAATCGGCGAACTCCCTGCCGAAGCCCAGGCCCGATTGCTGCGGGTGTTGCAGGAAAGCGAGATTCGCAAAGTGGGCTCGACCCAGAGCCGGACCGTGGATGTGCGGATGATCGCCGCCACCCACCGAAACCTGAAAGCCATGACCAGAACCGGCGAGTTCCGGGAAGACCTTTACTACCGGCTGAATGTGATGCAGATCCGCATACCGCCCCTACGGGAACGTCGCGCCGACATTCTGGGCCTGGCTCGCCGGTTCCTGAAACGCCAGGCCAGCAAGCTTGGTCGCCCCGAGCTGTCTCTGAGCCCCGAGGCTATGCAGGCACTGGAACGCTATCGCTGGCCCGGCAACGTCCGGGAACTGGAAAACGCCATCGAACGAGCCTCAATCCTGACCGATGGCGATGTCATTACCCCGGCGGTGCTGGACCTGGACAGCGACTCCGCCGACGAGTACATCCCGGAAACCCTGGTTGAAGGTAATAATGAACAAACTCCTGCAAGGGATGTTGATTCGTCCAACGATCTGTCGCTGGAGGATTACTTCCAACACTTTGTGCTTGAGAATCAGGACCGGATGAGCGAGACCGAGCTGGCGCAGAAGCTGGGCATCAGCCGGAAGTCACTTTGGGAGCGTCGGCAACGCCTGGGCATTCCCCGCAAGAAAGCCTGACCTAAAGAATGAACCCGGAATCAGTTGTTACCGCCTGTTCCTCTCGGTAACACTTCCTGTCCAGATCATGAGACCCAGGTAACACTTTCAGGAGATACGGGGTAACACCTACACACCCGATTTACATAAGGCGCTGTTTTAAAAGACTTTTAAAAAACTGGCACGACCACTGCACTCTAATAAGCGCACAACAACAAAAACAAAAGTGACAACGCAGCGCCAAAACAAAAACAAATAGCTGCACGAGCGCCCGGCAACAAAAACAAGAACAGGGTGCAAG
>Ga0207830_100166_pt1 | contig 29437 bp, 31 predicted proteins | sample TtanPargueraPR_6_FD_187740 | JGI IMG/M metagenome (GOLD analysis project Ga0207830, IMG submission 187740) | Aerobic enrichment media microbial communities from Bioluminiscent Bay, La Parguera, Puerto Rico - Tt and E2 (3) (SPAdes) | ecosystem: Environmental > Aquatic > Marine > Unclassified ... | reverse complement strand
CCCCCGTCATCGTCACCACTCGCGCACGAAAAGGGGGGTGCTCAGTGAGCGCTGCAAGGCTGGCGCGCAGCGCCAGGGCCAAAGGCCCCCTGGCCTTGTGGCGGTCAGTGAGTGGCCCACAGTGCGCAGAAGGAGTGGTGAGGATGCCGGGGGAGGACGCCCGCCCCTTGATTCTGAACCATGAGCAAAGGCAGCAAGCGGAGCGCGCAGGGCACACGAGTGACCGAAGGCGACAGGGATCGTTACCCGTAAGGGTGGACACCTTAGTGTCCAGGAGCGCAGCGAGTAGAGCCCGCCCCGAAGGGGTCGCAAATCCCGATCAACCTATTTGCGACTGGTGCGGACAACAACCAGCTGAGCCCCTTTTTATCAACGAAAACCTTGAAGAACGGCACCTGTGTGAAAGCTGCAAAGAAGACCACAAGGGGCCGATTAAATCACTTCCCGGACACCGGGATTAAATCAAACACCAGCAACACCCAAACGAAACCAAGAGGACAGAAACCATGGAAAACCACCTGAACTTGATGGTCATCGGCGCCACCCGCTACGACATCGACGGCAACAAAGGCGGCTCCCTGTGGGCCTATGCACCTGCTGAAGCCAACGACGAAAACCGCGTCGGCAACGAAGTGATGAAAATCGCCTGCGACTACAAGCACATTGACCAGCTGCGCAACCACGCTGACCGCCTGCCAGCGATGTTCACCGTCAAAGCCCAGATGAAAGCCGGGCAGGGCGGCAAGGTCACCTTCAAGGCCTTGGAGCTCAAGCCCCAGGAAGCAATCAAGAAAACGGCGTAATCAGGTAACGCAAGGCTGCCGGAAAAGGAGATCAACACCATGGTCGCAAAAGTCATACGCACCGAACTGGGGACAGAACGCCGTTGCACCAAATGCAACGAGTACTGGCCCGAAGACTCCGAATTCTTCTACACCAGTGGAGGAAAAATCCAGCAGCCCTGCAAAGCCTGTTACTGCGAATTGCCTTCCAGGAAAGCCCGGAAGGCCAATCAGGTGAAAGTGCGACGGGCCAAACTCCCGCTGCACCTTCCCGCGAACCTCAGCCTGAGGGCACACGCATGACTCAGGCGCTCACCTTTCTTCGCCAACACTGGGAATCGCTGCTCTTCCTGGCCGGGCTGATGATCTTCGCCTTCCTGGGTGGAATAGCCTACGCCACGTCCGAGATCGACAGCACCATTGCTGAGTACATCGAAGCCAATGGCTGCCCCGTGAAAGGAGAAGACTGGTGACCACCGTCCAGAACTACCAATGCACCGGCACCCTGACCAGCGAAGTCATCAACGGCAACGCGGTCATGGCCTGCAACGGCGGTACCTGGACGGTGCAACAGATTCAGCAACAAGACATCGAAACCGTCTTTGCTGAATACCTTTCGCCCGACCCGGCCATGATCGGCCTGGTGATGGGCTCCGGCCTGGTGTTCTGGGCCGTGGGCATCGGACTGAGCCGAGTCGTGCAGGTCATGCGAAAGGTCTCATAAAACCAAACCCGGAGAACACAGCAATGTCTCAACTTATCGAAATGGAAAAGCAAGCCAACGGAAAAACCTGGGCCATGGCCCGCGCCCGCTGGGGCCGACGTGGTGCCAAAATCGGCACCGCCATCGTCGCCGGCATGGCAGCCGGTACAGCGGCAGCGGTAGACCACACCCAGGCCATCAACGACGCGTTCGCGGATGGAACCGGTAACGTCACCGCCGCGGTGCTTGGCGTGATTGCCCTGGTGGCCATCGTCACCGGCCTGGGCATGATCGTCAGCATCCTGCGCCGGTAAATGTTTACCGGAGTGCTGATCGGGGCCCTCTGGGCCTCGATGTTCGCCCTCGGCTACAACGGTAACTGACGCAAACCCAGAGGGCCGGACCACCGGCCCTTTTTATTGGTGCCCCATGAAAACGAACCTCCGCATCTGGCTTTCACTTCTCCTGCTCGGCCTGCTCATCATCGCCCTGGTGGATGACGCCCATGCGGGCTTTCCGCCGCTCCAGGAAGGGCAGATCGTCCACTGGTCAAAGACAGGTAGTAAGAACTGCACCTCTCAAGGTGGCTGCGGTGATTCGCCCGGCTCACAGATCGCCGAACAGGCCCAGGCCTACATTCCTCAGTGCGAAACACGCTATCCCGAAATGAATTGCACCGTTCAACAATACAGCGACCCCAAAGAAGTCCGCTTTGTTGAAAATGGCATCACTTATTACGTCTGGCGCGGGGGTGCCCGTGTCGTTGCCACCCCTCTTGAGCCCTGCGCCCAACGAACCCACGAAGGCGGCGTCCCGGATGGCGCTGAATGTGGCGTCTGTTCCGAAGGCTATATCCCGGCCACCGGCGCCTACGACCCCGAAAGCGGTTCAGGCACACCCGCGCCAGCCCAATGCATGCGCAACCGCGAACCGGGCGAGTGCAAGCTGGAAGGCCTCTTCGAAGTCCAAACCGACCAGGGCGCCTACTGCGTCCCCGAATGCCAGGGCATCGGCCTCGACGGCTTCTGCATCGACGAAGTCGAAAAAGACCCCGACGAACCCCAGTGCGGCCCCGACCACCCCGACTTCAAAGGCGTTGCCGGCTACGGTGGAGAAGCCGTCCTGGTCTGCGGCGAACCCGAGAACAACTGCCCCAGTGACTTCACCTGGGGCGTCGTCCAGAAAGGCAACACCACCGTCGAATCCTGCTTCCCGAACGCCTACAACCCGCCCAAGTGTTCCGGAACCGACGTCCTCACCCAAAACCAATGGGGCGGCTTCGCCTGCCTGCCGCTCAGAAAACCCGGCGACGACGACCAGCCCGGCGGCCCCAACGACCCCAACAACGGCGACAGTGACGGCGACGGCCAGGGCGACATCACCGGCATCACCGGCCAGCTCCAGGACATCAAAAAACTCCTGGGCCGGGGCAACACCAACACCGACAACATCAACGAAACCCTCAAAGGCATCGGCAAACAGATCAAAGACGGCACCAAAGCCATCACCGACGCCATCGGCAACATCCCCGGCGGCGGTGGTGGTGGAGGAAATGGAAACGGCAGCGGAGAGGGGGATGGAGACGGCGACGGCGAAGAACCCGCCATCAACTGGAGTGGCAACGCCATCGACACCGAACTGACCGACCCCACCGACGACTACGACCAGGTCATGGCCGACTACCAGGCCAAGATCAACGACATCAAAGGCGAAGTGCGCGCCCTGTTCAGCACCAACCTGAGTGGCGGCGGCACCATCGAAGACAACATCAAAACCATCAAAGGGGTAGAAGTGAACTTCTCCCTGAACCGCTTTCTCGGCGGCCTCGACATCCTCGGGGCCATTGTCCTGTTCTGTGCCGCGTTCATCAGCGCCGGCATCCTGTTCACCTCAAGGGGCTAACCATGGAATTCATCGCCGACTTCTTCACCACCTTCTGGACATTCCTCGAAAGCGTCCCCGCCTTGATCGACGACATGCTGATCAAGGTCGGCGCCTGGGTGGTCATCAACCTCACCAAAGCCAAAATCGCCTTCATCGGCTTCAGCTGGGAAGTAGCAAAAGAAATCCTCAGCCAGCTCGACGTCTCCAGCACCATCGAAACCTACTGGGGCCAACTCGACAGCCAGGTGGTCGGCGTCGCCACCTACCTCAAGCTTCCCGAAGCCCTGAACATGATCATCAACGCCCGCGTCACCCGGTATGTGATGGACGTGATCGGATAACCCTGTTCGGCAAGTTGTCGCCATTTAAGGGAAAAACGGAAAAACCACCAGGTTATCGGAGTTAACATGAGTATCGTCATACACCACGGCCACCCCGGTTCCTATAAAAGCTTTGGCGTACTCCAGCGCCACGCCATCCCCGCACTCCAGGAAGGGCGAACCATCGTCACCAACATCCGTGGCTTCGACAGCCTCGACAAAGTGGAGGACGCCCTGGGCGAAGCACTGCCCGAAGAAGCCGCCATCCTCAACGTCAACACCGAAGGCCGGGAAGAAAAAGAGTACATGGCCCGATGGTTCCACTGGGCCCCACCGGGCTCATTGATCATCATCGATGAAGCACAGGCCATCTACCCGGCCAAACGTAAAGACTTCAAACCCGAAAACCTCGACTACCCGGGCGGCCCCGACCAGGCCAAACAGGACGAACGCCCCGCCGACATGTTCGAAGCCTACGACATGCACCGGCACTACAACTGGGACGTCTTCCTGTGCACGCCCAACATCAGCAAAGTCCACACCGACATACGCCAGGCCGCCCAGGTGGCCTTTAGGCATTACTCCATGGGCGAACTGCTGCCCTGGAAAAAGGGCAAATGGAGGGAAGTAGAACATGACCCCGAGAACAACGGAAAAGCCAAAAGCCATGCATACGGAGTCCCGAAAGAGTACAAAGCGGACCCCACCATCTTCAAAACGTACCAGAGCACAAAAACCGGCGAACATCAGTCCAATCAAGGACCCCAAAGCGTTTTTAAAGATAAACGCGTTGTGGGTTACCTTTCGCTGTCAGTCATTGCTCTACTCCTGTTTGCCGGTTTTGCGGTCAGCATCTTCCAAAGGGAAAGGGCTTATCCGAAAACTGACCCGACAGCTATTGAGAGTATCGATGCGACTGGTGCTTATGGTGTGTCTGATGGTCGTGATGTCCGCCGCCCTCAAACTGATGCTGCGAACGGCCATCGCGTAACCCCCGGAACACGACACCACCCCCTCGGGGATGCTGCCCTCACCATCGCCGGCCAGATCAATCGCGCCTACCTGTTCCATGCCACCGATCGGGAAGGGGAATTCTCCATTACCCAGCGGGAACTGTTCGCCTTCGGGTACCGCATCCTCTACCAGCGCCCGTGCTTTGCCCAGCTCTGGTGGAACGGTGAAAAAGTCCAGGACATCTACTGCCAGCGAAACCGCATTCAGGCACCGGAACCCAGACCAGAGCCCGAAGTTGAGCCCATCCGGCTCTCAAACCCGTTCATGCGCGTGAACGATGACCGCGCCAACCCAGATGCAGAGAAAGGGGCGTAGCACGCGGAGGGCCGCGACGATGGCGAGGAGCGGCCAGGAGCGGGCGAAGCCCCAGAGACGTCCCTGTAACACGTCTCATAGAAAACGACGAAAGTCGGTTTTGGAACACATAGACCCACAGTGAGCCACAGATGAAAATCAAAGATTTCGAGCGATTTGACGTAAACACGGGTGAGATTGGCAAAGGTGATCTGTTCGTTGGCCCGGAAGGCCAGCAGATCAACCTGCAAGGCGTCAACGTTCTATGGACAGGGGTGGATACCGTTCGACAACTGTTCGACGGTAGGCTGAAGCCTGGCCTTCTTGCGCGAATTGTCGATGCTTACAATGAGAGTTACGACGCTACCATCAAAGTCAAAGGCATCGAGTTCAAAGTGCAGTCCGGTCGCCGTGGTGGCTTCAAGTACATCCTGCAAAACCGGGAATACGGCCTCACTATCCTTGTTCAGAACTTCTATACAGAAGCTGATAGTCCGGGTACCCACCTCAAGATTGAGGCTTCTCCGCGATGGATCTACGAACGCTCAAGCCAGGAAATCCATGACGAACTGGCGGAGTGGGGCATGTTCTTCCTGAAGGGCATCAAACCCGTTGGTATCGCATTACACCTGGCAGTCGACTTCCAGGGCTGGGAACCGCCCCAGGACTTCGCCCAACACTTCGTGACAAGGGCCAAAACCATCACCGTCCACAACGGCCTCAGTGACCTGGTATTCAAGGGCCTCGATGGTGCCACCATCAACGGACGAGGCGAAACCTACACCTTCGGCAAAGCCAACAGCCTGCAGGTGTGCCTCTACGACAAATCCAAAGAAATCGACGTCAGCGACAAACGCGCCTTCATGGAATCCATCTGGGAATGCGCGGTGAACGAAGACACCTTCCCCGACACCTGCTATGACCCAGACAAACCCGTCTGGCGCCTGGAAATCCGCTTCCATCACCGCATCGTGAACGAAATCTCCCAAGGCACCAGCGGCATGAAACCCATCTATACATACATGGACGCGGTACCGCACCTGACCGGCCTGTGGCAGTACGCCCTGAAATCGAACCGTTATGAGTTCAAACGCGAGTGGTGCCACCCCATCTGGACCAAGCTGCGGGACGATATTGGCTTCGGCTACAGCGCACCCGATCTGATGTACAAGCGCGCAAAAAAGGAACCCGGTTGCGGCAACGAAAAGAACGTATCTCTCGCCTTCGGCAATCTCCTGAGCATCTATGCACGCAACCGCTTCAACGCCCGACAAGCCTGGGATTGCCTCAAAAAATCCGGACTCTGGGAAGACCTGTGTAACTACTACCGAAGGCGGGAGATCTACGAAAACGAGCTATTCCAGCTCGTCCAGGACGGACTCACCAAACGACGACTGTTAACCAAGGTAGCGGCATGATCAGAAAACTACCCTCTGGAAAATGGCAGGTCGATATTCGGCAGGATGGACGAGGCTCAAAACGCATTAGGAAGAGCTTTGCCAGTAAGGCCGAAGCAAAGCGGTATGAGCAACATCTGTTGCTTCGGAAGGCTGAAGACCAGGTGTGGAATCCTTCAAAGGATCGTCGACGCCTGAAAGATCTTATTCAGCAGTGGTACGACGCCCACGGGTACACCCTCAAGGATGGAGAGAAACGAAAGCGGAAACTGGATGCCATGGCTGATCGCCTGCGCAATCCCAGGGCAACGTCTTTCAAGGTATCTGATTTCGCCACCTATCGCCGTCTCAGAATGGAAAACGACGGAGTAGGGGAGAACACCTTGAACCACGAACACACCTACCTAAGCGCGGTCTTCAACGAGCTGATAAGGCAAGGCGAATGGAATCACGAAAACCCGTTAAAGAAGCTTCGGAAGTTCAAGCTGGATGAACAGGAGCTGGCGTTTCTTTCCCAGGAACAGATCAACCTGCTCCTGGAAGAGTGCAAGGCTTCATCGAATCCCAGCCTCTATCACGTCACGCGATTGGCTTTGGCCACTGGCGCCAGGTGGTCGGAAGCGGAAGGCGTAACCAGGTCAAACTTCACCCCACACCGGGTGACCTACAACTACACGAAATCGGGCAAGTCCAGGAGCGTTCCGATTTCAAAGCAACTCTATGAGGAGTTAATAGAAGAAGTGCCGTTCGTCAGCTGCAGCGCTGCATTTCGGAAAGCTATCGAGAGGGCCGGAATAGATCTGCCCAGAGGACAGCTCACCCATGTTTGCCGGCACACCTTTGCAAGTCATTTCATCATGAAGGGTGGTGACATTCTCACGTTACAAAAAATCTTAGGGCATTCAGATATTAAGCTGACAATGCGTTACTCACACCTCTCACCTGAGCACTTAGAAAAAGTGGTATCCTTTAGCCCTGTTTGATCGTCAATAAAGGGAATTTATGCTGTCACTACTTGAGGTTGGTGCTCGCTACGTACGCGTATTCATAGAGCTTTGTGTACTCATAGGTATTCTCCTGCTCCTCTATTTTCTGGCTGAGGTTATCGAGTTCTTTCCTCCCTCATTAACACTCGGTGACGCTGCGAAGCTAGCTCTGGTTTCCGTTGTAGCTGCATCCGTTCACTTCATTACTGTTCTCGCGAATCTAGCTATTGCGGCTATCGGGTCGCTTGTTGTTCTGTTCATTCTGAAATGGACTTGTTTACTGTTCAATTGCGCACGAGAAGTTACAGACGATATTGATTGGTACTTCTCGAAAATTTGGTCGACAGGTTTTTACCAGCTCCCAGTTTTGGGCTTGGCAATGATTTGGGGTGCTGCTTTTAGTTTAGTTCCGTATTTTCGTTTGACGTCTAATCCGTGGGTTCTAGTAGGCTGCGGCGTGGCATTTATTTTGATGAGTATGAGTATCTTTGCTCAGCCTGAAGTCTTTGAAGACAAAAAAGAGGGCAAGGCGGATCGAAGTGAGATTCAGCTTTCCAGGGTTCAGGTTTTCTTGTTAGGTGGAGCGATAGCGTTCATCGCGCCAGTATTCGTTTGGGATAGTTTCGATACCTTCGTGATTGTCACGATGACGAAATCGGGGCTAATTCAGGTACCTGCAAGCTTGTTTTTGAAGCAAGAATTCTGCGGCTTGGTTCAGGCAGGATTTGATGTGTCCTCTATTCGTGACGGTTTTTGTTATATAGAAGATGTCGCTGTCATGTTTCATGGGATCGGCGACAAGGTGTTAGTAGAGAACTTTGATAATGGTTACAAGGTGACGCTGCCGGCAGACGGCGTTTTCCTTTCATCAAAAGATTAAAGCTGTCGTGGTGGACACTTCGTGGACGCCGGAAACAACAAAGCCCGCACAAGGCGGGCTAAGTCATTGAATTCATGGTGCCCGGAGGCGGAATCGAACCACCGACACGGGGATTTTCAATCCCCTGCTCTACCAACTGAGCTATCCGGGCGTGTTGAGCTGTGTGCTGCAACGGGGCGCTATTAAACCGGTTTAGGGTTTGGGAGTCAAGGCCGGCCGGCAAAAATTTTCGGAAGTTTTTGCCGGTTGTTCAGGCCTTGATCAATCGTCCTATTTTTCAGGCGGTACATAGCCTTCGGCCTGGTCGAACGGCTCGTTGTTGAAGAACCGGTCCATCTGCGCCTGCAGGTATTTCCGGTTGTTCACATCCATCAGGTTCAGGTGTTTTTCGTTGATCAGCATGGTCTGCTGGTTCTGCCATTCTTCCCAGGCCAGTTTGGATACGTTCTCGTAGATATCCTGGCCTTTGGGGCCGGGCATCGGGGGCATGGCCAGGCCTTCCAGTTCTTTCTGGTACTTGCGGCAGAATACAGTGCGGCTCATGTCGGCTCCTGTGCTGAGGTCAGTATGCCGGCATGATAACAGACCATCCGGCACCTTGGCTTGGTTACAGCAGGGTGGCTTGCTCGGGTTCCGTCAGCAGGGTTCGGATCGGGGCGGGCAGTCCCAGGCTGAGGGCTTCATCCCGGTGCAGCCAGCGCAAGCGGTCGGAATCGCCAACCTGGGTGTTGCCGGCCAAGGGCAGGCGTACCGGTTGTATGTGCAGATGATAATGGCTGAAGGTGTGGCGAAAACCGCTGATGGGTTCCGGGCTGTGGCAGTTCAGCCCCAGCTCCCTGGCACAGGCGTCCTGCAGTTCATCCTTGCCGTAGGCCGGGTCCAGTTCGGGCAGGCTCCACAGGCCGCCCCAGATACCACTGGGTGGCCGGCGTTCCAGTAAAATTCGGCCCTCTGCATCTTCCAGGATCAGCATCCAGGTGGTTTTTTCCGGTTTTTCCTTCTTGGGCTTTGAACCGGGGTACCGGCGGATCTCGTCACGGGCGTAGGCCTGGCAGCCATCGTTCACGGGGCAGGCTTCACACCTGGGTTTGCTGCGGGTACACACCATGGCGCCCAGGTCCATGATCGCCTGGGTGTAGTCTTTGATCCGGGCTTCCGGCGTGTGGCTCTCCGCGTGCGCCCAGAGCTGGTTCAGTACGGCAGTCTGTCCCGGCCATCCGGGAACGGCATGGTAACGAGCGAGCACGCGTTTCACGTTGCCATCCAGGATGGTTGCGCGTTTTTCAAAGGCCTGGGCGACAATGGCGGCGGCGGTAGAGCGGCCAATCCCTGTGAGGCTTTCGAGTTGTTGCTGGTCGGCCGGGAATTCGCCGCCGAACTCATCCACTACCTGTTTTGCGGCCTTGTGCAGGTTGCGTGCCCGAGCGTAATAGCCCAGGCCGGACCAATGGCCGAGCACATCATCGACCGGCGCCGAGGCGAGGGTGTGCACATCGGGAAATCGGGCCATGAAAGCTTCAAAGTAGGGAATCACGGTAGTTACCTGGGTCTGTTGGAGCATGATCTCCGACACCCACACCCGGTAAGCGTTTCGGTTGTGATGCCACGGCAGGTCGTGCCTGCCGTGTTGGTCGTACCAGCGAAGCAGTTTGTCGGCAAAACGGTCCGGCATCAGTTGAACAGTCCCTTCAGGGCGTCCTTCACCTTCTCGCCGGCATCCTCGCCCAGCTTCTCTTTCAGTTTTTCCTGCACCTTCTCTTCTGCTTTTTCTTTGGCGCGATCCACTTCTTCGCGGGCTTTCGCCTTGGCAGCGTTGGCCGCAATGTCTTTCAGGGTATCCCGGAAGCGGGAGCCGTCAAACGAACACAAGCCGGCCGGGTCTTCGGCGAAGTTGCCCCGGCATTCCACGGGAATGACCACGTTTTCCACATACTCGGTCACGCGACAGGCTTCGTCCCGGTGAATTTCACCAACTATGCGCAGGCCGAGTTCGTAGTCCAGGTCGGTTTGCTCAAGATCAACGGTGCCGTTTCCCTCAAGGCGCATGCCCGCAAGCGCCGCGACCAGATCGGTGTTGTTCAGGGTGTTACCGTCGATTTTCAGTGTGCCCCGCATGTCGTTGAATGGTGTAGTCGTGCCCCAGTCGGTAGTCGTCAGGGATTCCTGGTTGGCGAGGGCGATACCCTGGCAGGCCATACGGGTCAGGTTCATCTGCCGGAACTCGCCTTCGGCCAGGTTGAAGCTGATCTCGCCGTTGGCGTTTTCACGCAGGGCAGAAATCCGGTTGCCAGTGGTATCGACAGCCACTTTCAGATTGGCACCACCAGAGAGCATGTCTACCTCGGCCAGATCGGTTAACAACGGTAGTGTCTGTACGTTGGTCACATCCGAGCGGATGCTCCATTCCGGGTTGTCGGTACGGGCGTCGATGGTGGCGTTGGCGCCAAAGCTGCCGTAATAGAGCTTGCCGCTGAACTCGTCCACTTGCAGCAGTCCATCTTTGGCGGTGGTGCTGGCGGCGATGTCGTTGATGGTGAGGTTGCTGACAATCAGCTCGCCCAGGCCGAAATCAATGTCCAGCAGCAGGGTGCGCAGGGTGTCCAGTGGCAGCAGGTCGGTTTCAGGCTGGGATGCCCCAGCTGTTTGAGTGTTGCTGTCGGTCTGTGTTTCCCCGTTGCCTGCTCCTTGCGAATCGCCTTCGGCCGAGGGTGGCAGGTAACGATCAGCATTCAGCTTGTCACCCTCAAGGTCGAACACCAGCCCACCTGAGGCGAGGTTGTAGCTGCCGCCACCGTTGAAGCGGGTATCGTCCAGGTCGATCACAAGATCAGACAGCGCGACAACGCCGGGCTCGCCACCGAGGTTGGTCGACAGCGCGATCGCTTTCAGTACTTCAGGATCCGTGGTTTCAATGGCGGGTTGTCCCAGATTGTTGAGAAGCTCCTTCAGGGAAAACTCGGAAATCTCAATGCGACCGTCCAGAGCCGGTTTGTCGCCAAAGTCTTTTACATTCAGATTGGTGTTGAGGCTAAGATTGGCCAGGCTGGCGGAGAAGTCGCTCAGGGAAGCGGTTTCGTTTTCCAGATTGGCGGCCAGGGAACCGGCCAGCTCTGCGGTCACCGATTCGCCACCAAAGGGCTCGCCCGACATATCAAATACAGCGTTCAGGCCAGATACCGCAAATTCGTTGAGCGCCTGGTTTGCCTGGATGCGGGCGTTTATGCTGCCGTCTACGGCAAACTGTGGCTGGCTGGTTTCAACGCGGAAGCGGATATCCAGCGGGAACTCGGAGCCCAGGGTGATATCACTGGCGGTCACGGTGAAGTCTTCCAGCGTAACGGACTGGCCGGTGCTCAGATCGTTGTAGTGAACGCTGGCGTTACTGATTTCAACGTTCTCGACATTAAAGTTGAGAGCCTCGCCACTGGCGGATTGTGGCTCAGGCTCGGCGGTTTCCTGGGCGGGTTGTTGTTCGGCAGCATCGGTGCCAGCCTCTGCGGTGGCGGTTTGCTCCCGCATTATCCGGGTCCAGTTGCCTTCGCCCTGCTCGTTAACTTCCAGGTGGGCATCCAGGCCATTCAGCAGGAAGGTGTTTACCTGCGGAGACATGGCAATCAGAGACCAGAAATCAATCTGGGCAATCAGTTGCTCCAGTGCGACAAACCTCTCTCCGTCAAGGTTGGCCTCTACCTCATTCAGCTCCAGGCCCAGAGGAATGAAAGACCAGCCGATGTCGCCCTCCAGCATCAGGTCCAGATTGGTCTGCTTCTCAACAGCCGCTTCAATCTGGGGTTTGTAATCGTTGGGGTTGATCACCGCAACCGCAATGGCGACGGCGGCCACTGCCAGTAACAGCAGCGTAATAACGGCGTAGATCGCATAGCGGATAACTTTCATGGCTGGGTTCCTTTTCCTGTCGGCAGGCTGGTAGCCGGCGTTTTATTGCGTGAATAAAGCAAAGGATAACGCAGGGTTAGCAAATTAACAGTGCAGGAATATGACAATGCGGTAGTCTTGGTTCAAAATACACCCCCAACTTATCCGCCGGGGCAGCCAGCCCCGAGGCACAAATAAACATAAGAAGGAGTCGGCTGTGGCCATTACCGTATCGATTGAGCTGAACCGGGATCTGGAAATTCCGGCGAGCTATGATGAAGTTTTCGATCTGTTGGCAGACGTTCCAAAATCTGCCAGCCACTTCCCGAAAGTCGATAAGCTGGTGGATCTGGGCAACAATGCCTACCGCTGGGAAATGGAAAAAGTGGGCGTCGACAAACACGCTATTCAATCGGTTTACGCCTGCACCTACCACGCTGACAAAGAGGCCGGCAAGATCACCTGGTCGCCCATCAAAGGTGAGGGCAACGGGGTTGTCAGTGGTTCCTGGACCCTGAGTGCCAAGGGCGACAACGCCACCGCAGTGAAATTCCAGACCAGCGCAGAGCTGACCGTTCCCCTGCCGAGCCTGCTCAAGCTGGCCATCAGCCCGGTGATCAAGCACGAGTTCAACAGCCTCGTGGACACCTACATGGCCAACCTGAAAAAAGCGTTCTGAGCTATCAGGGTGATTGATCCGGTTGCGGGACTCCGGTTGAGTTAACAGGTATAATCCGCAAACAAAGTTTACGGTAGCAAGCCAGTTTTCAACGGAGTCTCCATGGCCGAACGCAAGGCTCGGGTAGAACGCAATACCCTCGAAACCCAGATTACCGTCGAGATCAATCTCGATGGCACCGGCAAAGCCAATTTCGACACCGGTGTGCCTTTCCTTGAACACATGATGGACCAGATTGCCCGCCACGGCCTGGTGGATCTGGATATTACCTGCAAGGGCGACCTGCACATCGATGACCACCACACCGTGGAGGACATCGGCATCACTCTGGGCCAGGCCTTCAAGCAGGCGGTGGGCGACAAAAAAGGCATTCGCCGCTATGGCCACGCTTATGTGCCCCTGGATGAAGCTTTGTCACGCGTGGTCATCGACCTGTCCGGCCGCCCCGGTTTGCTCATGGACGTACCCTACACCCGCGCCAGCGTGGGCGGGTTTGACGTCGATCTGTTCGCAGAGTTCTTCCAGGGCTTCGTGAATCACTCCATGGTGACCCTGCACATCGACAACCTGAAGGGCAAGAACACCCATCACCAGATCGAAACCGTGTTCAAAGCCTTCGGCCGCGCACTGCGCATGGCGATTGAAATGGACGAGCGCATGGCGGGCATCACCCCGTCCACCAAAGGCGCCCTGTAACCGGTCACCAATAGGAACAGAACCACCATGAAGACCGTCGCCATCATCGACTACGGCATGGGCAACCTGCATTCCGCCCGCAAAGCCGTGGAGCACGTGGCCCCGGACTGCACCGTACTGGTTACAGACGATGCCGCCAAAATCCGTGAAGCTGACCGGGTGATTCTGCCCGGTGTGGGCGCCATCCGTGACTGCATGGCCGAAATGCACCGTTTGGGCGTGGTTGAACTCGTCAAAGAAGTCTCCCAGGACCGCCCGTTCCTCGGCATCTGTGTTGGCATGCAGGCCCTGATGGCCCGCAGCGAAGAAAACGGCGGAGTGGAAGGTATCGGCCTGTTCCCGTCTGAAGTCCGCTACTTCGGCGACAACCTCACTGAAAACGGCGAACGCCTGAAAGTGCCTCACATGGGCTGGAACCAGGTGTACCACACTCAGGACCACCCGCTATGGCACAACATACCGGACGGCGACCGCTTCTACTTTGTGCACAGCTACTATGCCGAAGCCAAAGGCAACGCCGACATGGCCGGCCGCACTCATTATGGTGTCGACCTGGCGGCAGCGGTGGCGAGAGACAACATTTTTGCAGTGCAGTTCCACCCTGAGAAAAGCGCCCGGGCGGGGCTGCAGTTGCTGGAAAACTTTACGAACTGGACCGGAAAATGCTGATTATCCCCGCTATCGATCTGAAAGACGGCAAATGCGTAAGACTGCGCCAGGGCCGCATGGAAGACTCTACTGTATTCGGTGACGACCCCGTCGACATGGCCACCAAGTGGGTAGATGCTGGCGCTCGCCGCCTGCACCTGGTTGACCTTAACGGCGCTTTCGCCGGCGAGCCGGTAAACGGTGAAATCGTAAAGGCAATTGCAGTGAAGTACCCGAATCTGCCCATCCAGATCGGCGGCGGCATCCGCTCGGCGGAAACCATTGAGGCCTATCTGAAGGCTGGTGTGCAGTGGGTCATCATCGGCACCAAGGCGGTTAAAGAGCCTGAGTTCGTCACCGAAATGTGCAAGGAATTCCCCGGCCACATTATTGTGGGTCTGGACGCCAAAGACGGCCGCGTCGCCACCGACGGCTGGGCCGAAGTCTCTGAAGTCATGGCGGTAGATCTTGCCAAGCGCTTCGCCAACGACGGCGTATCCTCAATCGTTTACACCGACATCGCCCGTGACGGCATGATGCAGGGCGTGAACGTCGAAGCCACCGCCAAGCTGGCAGAAGAAGGTGGCATCCCGGTGATTGCGTCTGGCGGCGTTACCAACATGGATGACCTCAAGCGCCTGGCCACAGTTGCCGACAAAGGTGTCATCGGTGCGATCACCGGCCGCGCCATCTACGAAGGCACTCTGGATGTGGCCGAAGCGCAAGCCTATTGCGACAGCCTGAAAAACTGAGGACTGACAATGGCATTGGCAAAACGCATTATCCCCTGTCTGGACGTCGACAAAGGCCGAGTGGTTAAAGGCGTGAATTTTGTCGATATCCGCGACGCCGGTGACCCGGTGGAAGTGGCCCGTCGCTACAATGAGCAGGGCGCGGACGAGATCACTTTCCTGGACATCACGGCCAGCAGCGAAAGCCGCGATACCACCTACGAAACGGTAGAGCGCATGGCGGCGGAAGTGTTCATCCCGCTGACCGTGGGCGGTGGCGTGCGCACCGTCGATGATATCCGCAAACTGCTCAATGCCGGAGCCGACAAGGTCTCCATCAATACGGCCGCAGTCTTCAATCCCGAGTTTGTGCGCGAGGCAGCGGAGCGTTTTGGCCGGCAATGCATTGTCGTCGCCATTGATGCCAAGCGCGTGAGCGCAGAGGGCGAGGAGCCGCGCTGGGAGATTTTTACCCACGGTGGTCGCAAGCCAACCGGGCTGGATGCCGTAGAGTGGGCGAAGAAAATGGTTGAGCTGGGGGCAGGGGAGTTGCTGCTGACCAGTATGGATCGTGATGGCACCAAGATCGGCTTTGATCTTGGCCTGACCCGTGCCATCAGCGATGCGGTAGTCGTACCGGTGATTGCTTCAGGTGGTGTCGGTGAGCTACAGCATCTGGCGGATGGCGTTACCCAGGGTGGCGCAGACGCGGTTCTGGCGGCATCCATCTTCCACTTCGGTCAGCACACCATCCCTGAAGCCAAAGCCTTTATGAAGGCTCAGGGCATCGAAGTCCGCGATTAATTGCTGCGTGCATAGGCAGGCCGAATGGCCTGCTTCTCACCTTCTGCAAACATCTCCCGATTACCGTTACGCATGGCCCAGAGACCACTGACCGTGGCGATGGCAATGCCCTGTTCATCCAGCATCGGCAGGTGCTTCTCCAGATAATCCACGGTGACCTTGTGCGGGTGTCCGATACCAATGGCCGTGCCTTTTTCCCTGGCGGTCTGAATCAGCAGTTTGAACTGTTTGTCGACAAACTCTTCCGTCTGTTCGTGATCGAGAAACACATCGCGCGTCAGGCTCGGGATGTTGTAGGCATCGGCCACACTGCCGGCGATGGAATTGGCAATGGTGCGGCTGTCGACGAAATACACCGGATAGCGGTCCAGCTCTTTCATGACCCAGTCCATGGGTTCCAGTTGCTGGGTAAGCAGGCTGCCCATGTGATTGTTCACACCGCTGACAAAGGGAATGGACTGCAGTGCCCGGCGCAGGGTGGTGGTGATGGTCGTCTCGTCCATATCCGGTGTCAGTCCGCCCGGGCCGAGACCGAAGTTGCGGGTGTTGGCCATCGGGGCGTGCAACATGATTTCCTTGGATTGGGCGTGGGCCAGCTTCGCCAAGGGAACTGTGTGGCGCCGGTAAGGCAGGAAGGCCAGTGTCAGGGGCTGGTCAAGCTTTGCCAGTCGCTCGCCCTCGTACCGATTGTGGCCCATGTCATCAATAATGATGGCAATGGTGGGCTGCTGGGGTTCACCCGGCCCTGACGCAAACGCAGCGACAGGGCTGATGGCCAGAAGCGCCAGCAGCGCGAGGGTCGAGCGTAAAGTCACTGGGCGTTTTCCTGCGGCTTGCTGTCGTACTTCCGGTTAAGGATGTGCAAGCCCTTCAGCAGGTTCAGGGCCGACCGCAGCTGATAGTCCCGGTCGGCCGCAGAAGCCTGTGCTTCCGCAGCCTGTTCTCTGGCCTTGCGGGCCTCCTCCTCATTCTCCCCTTCAAGATGACCGCTCAGGTCGGCTTCGGTGAAGAATGGTCTGCTGTCGAGTTCTTTCAATTCCGCCGGGCGCACCTCGATGTCCGGCTTGATGCCGGTGGCCTGGATGGAGCGACCATCCGGCGTGAAATAACGGGCTGTGGTCATTTTGATGGCGTGGGTCTCGTCCAGCGGTATAACCGTCTGAACACTGCCCTTGCCGAAGGACTGGGTACCCATCACCACCGCACGTTCATGGTCCTGGAGCGCGCCGGCAAGGATTTCCGACGCGGAAGCAGAGCCACCGTTGATTAGCACGACAATAGGTGTGCCAGCCATGACGTCGCCGGGTTTGGCACTGAAGCGCAGGCGTGAACTCTGGATACGGCCTTCGGTGTAAACAATCAGGCCTTCGTCCAGCAGGGCATCCGCGGTCTCTACGGCAGCTTGCAACACACCGCCGGGGTTGTTGCGAAGGTCAATGATCAGGCCGTCCAGATCGTTGCCGTGTTCGTCTTCCAGATCGCTGAGGGCTTTCAGGAACTGCCGGCCAGTCTCGGCCTGGAATTGCGTGACACGGACATAGCCGTAGCCGTTATCGATCATCCGGGATTTAACGCTGGTGACTTTGATCACATCCCGGGTGACATCAATCTCGATAGGCGCACTTTCGCCCTCGCGCATGATGGTCAGAGTAAGCACCGTGCCGGGCTTGCCGCGCATCAGGTTGACGGCTTCTTCCAGCGACATTCCCTTCACCGGCTTTTCGTCCAGCTTGATGATCAGGTCGCCGGCTTGAACGCCCGCTTTCTGGGCCGGGGTGTCGTCGATGGGGGAGATGACTTTGACAAAGCCGTTCTCCATGCCCACTTCAATGCCAAGCCCGCCAAATTCCCCGGAGGTACTTTCCTCCAGTTCCTCGTAATCCTTGGGGGCCAGGTAGGTAGAGTGCGGGTCCAGGTCGGACAGCATGCCCTTGATGGCGCTCTCGAGCAGCTGGGTGTCGGAGACATCTTCCACGTAGGCGTCTTTGATGCGGCTGAACACTTCGGTGAACTTGCGCAGGTCTTCCAGCGGCAGTTGTTCTTCCGGGTCTGGAAGTTTCAGTTCAACCCGCTCGCCACTCTGAATGGAGTCCAGAATCTGCTGGGTCTGAGCGTCCTGATCCTGTGCCAGGGCCAGTCCGGGGGCTGTGAAACAACAGGTGGCAAGAATCATGGTGCGCAATGGCGAGGTCTTGAGTGTACTTCTGGCCCGTTTCATTCACATATCCTGTTTTGTTTCCAATAGTTGGACTGGTTCCTGACCCGGACAGTATGGCGCCCGCAACGCCGTTTGTCAGCCCTGTTATGGCTTGCCCAGCCAGCTCCTGGGGTTCACGGGTTTGCCGTTGCTCCGTACCTCGAAATACACGGCCGGGTCCTCGGTGCCGCCGGTGCGTCCGGCCAGGGCAATGGTCTCGCCCGGGCGCACCCAGTCACCGGGGGTTGTGAACAGGCTGCTGCTGTGGCCGTAAAGGGTCATGTAGCCATCGCCGTGATCAATGATGGTGATCAGCCCGAACCCGCGCAGCCAGTTGGCAAATACCACCCGGCCATAGTGCACGGCCTTGATCTCTGCTTCTTCGGCGGTATTCATCAGAATGCCGTTACGACGCAGTTTGCCATCGGCGTACATGGCGCCGTAATTGCTGACTACCCGCCCTTTTGCGGGCCAGGGCAGTTTGTCGCGGCGGGATTTGAACGGACTGGATTCGTTCGGGGCCGGAATGCTGGCAATTGCCTGCTGCACCTCTTTCAGCAATTGCTCCAGGCGCTCGCGATCGGCTTCCAGGGATTGGCGCTCGCTACGGCGGTTCTGGATGTCGTCATTCAGGGCGGCCAGTGTTCTGGCCCGATCCTGCCGGCTCTGGGTCAGTTGCTGCTGGCGCTGTTCCAGATCGGCTTCGGTCTTGGCCAGTTCGGTGCGGGTGGCCTGAACGGCGGCGCGGGCGGCTTTCAGTTCCTGAAGGCTGCGCTGGAACGCTTCCAGGCGGGAGACGGTATTCTTGCTCAGGTATTCGTAGTAGGTGAGGGTGCGGGCAACTTCGCCGGGCTCAATCTCGTTCAACAATACTTTCAGAGCCGGCGCGTCGCCTTCCATCCAGGCTGCCCGAATCTGTAGTTTCAGGTTTTCCCGTTGCTGTTCGAGGGTATTGGCCAGCTCGCTTTCCTGGGCGCGAAGCTCGGCCAGGCGCTCCTGCTGTTCCCGGACCTGCTGCCGAAGGGTACGGCGTTCCCGGGTCAGGGTGCTGATTTTGCGCTCGGTGGCCGCCAGTTGCTGTTCAAGGGTTGACCTGTCTTCTTCGGCATCGGCCAGCCAGCGGTCGATGTCGGCGATACGCTCCTTCAGCGCCTCGACCTGTTCGGGGGTCACATCCTGCTGGGCGCCTAAAGGTGCAGCCCCCAATGTGAGGGCCAGCACCACGACGGTCAGTTTACGCAACACCTTTACCGGCGGAGCGATCAGTCGAACTCGACCAGGCTGTGCCCGGTCATTTCCGAAGGCTTTTCGGTACCCATCAGGGCCAGCAGCGTCGGTGCGATATCGCACAGGCTGCCGTCATCCCGGAGGTTCACCTTGCGGTGGCCGGTGTAAACCAGAGGCACAGGGCCAATGGTGTGGGAGGTGTGTACCTGGCCGGAGTTGGGGTCGGTCATCTGCTCGCAGTTGCCGTGGTCGGCGGTAATCAAGGCTTCGCCACCCACTTCATCCAGGGCCTCAACCACACGCTGTACACACTGGTCCAGGCACTCGGCGGCCTTGATGGCGGCGTCCAGCTTGCCTGTGTGGCCAACCATATCGCCGTTGGCGTAGTTGCAGACGATCAGGTCGTACTTGCCGCTCTTGATGGCTTCAACCAGTTTGTCGGTAACCTCCGGTGCGCTCATTTCCGGCTGCAGGTCGTAGGTGGCCACCTTGGGAGATGGCACCAGAATGCGATCTTCACCTTCAAAGGGAGTTTCCAGGCCGCCATTGAAGAAGAAGGTCACGTGGGCGTATTTCTCGGTCTCGGCAATGCGCAGCTGAGTTTTACCTTGCTTCGCCATGTACTCGCCCAGGCCGTTGGCCAGTTGCTCGGGCGGGTAGGCGCAGGAGGTTTTGATGTCAGCGGCATATTCGGTGAGCATCACGAAATCTGCCAGTTCCGGGTGCTTGCGGCGGTCGAAACCGTCGAAGTCTTGCTCTACGAAGGTGCGGGTCATTTCCCGGGCGCGGTCGGCACGGAAGTTCATGAACAACACGGCGTCGCCGTCATTGATGATGCCCTCGGGCTCGCCATCGGCCCGGATGTGGGTGGGCTTCACGAACTCGTCGTTCTCGCCACGCTCATAGGCCTGTTCCAGTGCCGCCACCGGGTCGTCGCTGATGAACTCGGCTTCGCCCAGGGTCATGGCGTTGTAGGCCGCTTCCACGCGATCCCAGCGGTTGTCCCGGTCCATGGCAAAATACCGGCCAACGATGGTGGCTACCCGGCCAACGCCGAGGCTTTTCATTTTCGCCGCGGCTTTTTCCAGAGAAGGGCGGGCACTGCGTGGTGGCATGTCACGGCCATCGAGGAAAGCATGGATGTAAACTTCTTTGGCGCCACGGGCTGCAGCCAGCTCAGCGGCCGCCAGAATATGATCTTCATGGCTGTGGACGCCGCCCGGAGACAGCAGGCCCATCAGGTGTACGGCCTTGCCATTGGCAACAGCCTTGTCGATGGCGTTGCAAAGGGCCTCATTCTTCTGGAAATCGCCGTCTTCGAGATCTTTGTCGATGCGCGTCAGGCTCTGATACACCACGCGGCCGGCGCCGAGATTCATATGACCCACTTCGGAGTTGCCCATCTGGCCCTGGGGCAGGCCAACAAACATCCCTGAGGTGTTGATCAGGGTTTTCGGCTGGTTCTGCCAGATCCTGTCCCAGAACGGGGTGTTGGCGTTGGAGATGGCATTGTCTTCCGCCGGGTCACGGTGGCCCCAGCCGTCGAGAATTATCAGTGCAGTGGGCTTGCGCGTCTCGGTCATCGTGTCGTCCGCTTGGTTGCAAAAAGAACAGAATTTGAGTGGGGCAGATTGTAACCGTTTTCATTTACTCAGACCACGCGCGTTCGCTGAAGCATTGCTCATGATCACGATGTGCTGGCGCTATCATGGCGGGGCGACTGCCTTCTGTGAGCCGGTGTGGGTGTGTATAATCCGGCCAAACCAATTGTCAGGGTAGTTTCATGGACCGCTTGTTTGAATTTGTTGTTAATCACTACATTCTGGTGTCGCTGTTTGTGGCGTTCCTGCTGGCCATCATCGTGCTGGAATCGCGCCGGGGTGGTGCCAAGATCTCGGCCCAGGGCGCGGTTACGCTGATCAACAAGGATGAAGCGGTGGTGTTGGACATCCGCGATCGCAAAGACTTCAACGAAGGCCGCATTACCGGCTCGGTGAATATTCCGCTTAATAGTCTCAAAAGCCGCGTTAATGAGCTGAGCAAGCACAAAGACAAGCAGATTATCGTTGTTGACAAGATGGGCCAGCATGCCGCCATGGCGGTCAAGCAGCTCAATGCCGAGGGCTTCAGCAATGTGGTGCGTCTGAATGGTGGTATTACCGACTGGAAGGCCAGCAACCTGCCACTTGTGAAAAAGTAACAGGGCTTGATCTGAGTGGCGATCTGACGCACTGTTTCACATTACCATTCGGAACCTGGCAGTAGACTGTTCCGGCAGACGACGACATAACAACGGGCCTGGCCCCATAATACGAGAACGAAAGGACTGATCATGGCTGAGAATCAGCAAGCCGCAGGCAACGACAACCAGAACCAACCACAGTTTGCCCTTCAGCGCATCTATGTGAAGGACCTGTCTTTTGAATCGCCCAACTCTCCGCTGGTTTTTCAGGAGCAGTGGAAGCCCCAGGTAAACCTGGATCTGAACACCTCCCATAACAAGATCAGCGACAACCAGTATGAAGTGGTTCTGTCCCTGACCGTAACGGCCAAGGTCGGTGAGAAGGTGGCGTACATCGTCGAAATCCAGCAGGGCGGCGTATTCATGATCTCCGGCATTGAAGGCCCGCAGCTTGGCCAGATGCTCGGCGCCTACTGCCCGACGATTCTGTTCCCCTATGCCCGCGAAGCGATTGACGGCATTGTGAACAAGGGCAGCTTCCCGGCCCTGATGCTGGCTCCGGTTAACTTCGACGCGATCTATGCCCAGGCGCTCAAGCGCAAGCAGGAAGAGGCGGCGGGTGAAGCCAAGGAAGAGCAGACTCACTAAGAGTTCTAGCTTCTTCAGTTAAAAAAACCGGCTTCGGCCGGTTTTTTTGTGCCCGTTTGATTTTGGTCAATAAGGAGTTGACGCAATACCTAAACAAAACGATAATCGTTCGCGTTTAAGTTAAGCGGTGGTTATTGTTTATGTTTCGACAAGGGTCTTTGTTTGTTGTAGCTGCCTGCGGTCTGGCCGTGGTCATCCCTCAGGCTGGATGGGGTGCCGAAGCTGGTTATCTTGACGAGTTGGTCGTTACCGGAACACGAACAGAGCGCCAGCTAATCGACACACCGGTGCGCACGGAAGTTGTCACCGCCCGCGAGCTCGAGAGAACACACGCACGAAGTCTCAAAGAAGCCCTTGTCAATGTACCTGGGCTGCAGCTGCGCGAGATTCACGGAAAGCCTGGCTACGAAGTCTGGTTACAGGGTGTCGAGGCTGATCGTGTTCTGATCTTGATTGACGGCATGCCCATGACTGCAACAACGGGGTCTTCCGTCGATGTCAGCCAGTTGGCGGTACTGGATATTGAGCGGATTGAAGTGGTTAAGGGAGCCGTATCCGCTCAGTACGGTAGTTCGGCGATTGGTGGTGTCGTCAACGTGATCACTCGTGCACCGCAAGCGGGACTGGCAGGTAGCTTTTCTGCCGATGCAGGGACATACGGTGATCAGAATCCCTCCGGCGACGAGACCGATCCGGCGCTATACAGCGCGCGTGCAACGGTTCAGGGCGGAAACAATCATCTTGCGCTTCGTTTGTCCGCCTCACATCAACACTCCGACGGCGTCGACAGAGAGCCGGAAACCTGGTCTCAACTTGGCGACGAATACGATCGCACAGACCTCAGCCTTCGAGCGGACTGGTTGCCAGCGGACCAGCATCGTATCAGTGCAGCGGTCGCGCGCTTTGAGGAAGACTCGGAGTCACGTTATCGCCTTGGAAACCCGGTAAACCAGAATCAGGGGAAAAACGAGACCGTGGAGCGCACCCGCTTCGCGCTGTCTGGTGACCACGGTCGTGAGGGTGGCGTGCGGGCAGGCTGGTCTGCCGTTCACGAAGTGCTTAACGATGACACCCTCAAATACTCACGAATTGAGGATTTCGATGACCGGCGCGCCGAGTCCACTATGTCAAAAGCGTCTGCGCATTTTGGCGTTCCAGCGCTCACCAGCCATTACCTTCAGGGCGGCGTGGATGTTACCCGGGAAACGCTGCGTCAAACCAAAGATGGCATTTCGGAGGTTGGCGGCCGAAAAGAGCGAAAGGCACAGGAAATCTGGTTTCAGGATACCTGGATGCCTGTGTCCCGGCTAGAAATTGTGCCAGGCGTGCGATTTCAGAACGACTCTGATTTTGGCAGCCACACGGCACCGAAGATTAACGCCCGTTTCGAGCTTGTTGATAGCGGTCGTCTGAATAGCTTTCTCCGGGGCGGTATTGGCGCAGGTTACCGGGTACCAAACCTGAAAGAACGTCACTTCGTGTTTGATCACAGCGCCCTCGGTTACATCGTCAAAGGTTCGGAGGATCTCAAGCCAGAGGAGTCTGTGAGTTATCAGTTGGGCGGTGGCGTGACCTGGGATCGTTCGTCCTGGCTGGAAGCCAACGCTTTCTATAACGATATCGAGCAACTGATTCAGACCGCCGACACCGGCGCTGTAAATAACGGTGTGATGGAGTTCCAGTACGAAAATATCGCCGAGGCCCGAACCTGGGGTTTTGAGACTACCGCGGGCTGGGAGCCATCCAGCGACTGGCGCCTCACGGCTGGGTATACCTATACCCGGACAGAAGACGAGCAGACCGGTAACGAGCTTGGCCGGCGCCCGCGTCATCAGGCCAATTTGGGTATTGATGGCCCTTTACTGCTCAACGATTTGTCATGGAGTGCGCGCATCCGTTACCAGGGTGAAGAGTTTGTTGATGCCTCCAACAACAGCAAGTCTCCCGCCTATACCACCGCAGACCTGAAACTGAATTATCAACTCACCGACCAGATCCGACTCTACGCCGGCGCGGACAATGTCACGGATGAGCAGCGCGATGCCAGCAACTCTGAAGAGGATTTCCGACCGGTTGGCGGGCGGTTTTTGTACGCAGGGCTCAAGGTGTCGTTTGGCAAGTAAGCCCCATAAAACACGTTAAATGAAAGGAGATTGTAATGACGTTTATTGACCCGAGAACACCGTCTTTATTGTTGGTGGCTGCCATGCTCACCGCCTGTGGCGGTGGCGGAGGTGGCAAGGATATCAGCGATGCGAGCCAGTCCGGTAACGACACGCCGACAACCGGCACAGATGATCCGGTCAATTCGAACGGTATTACGACCCGTACATTGCCGGCGGCTACCGACACGGTGTATCTCAACCTGGAAACCGGGGAAAGTGTGGAGTCCTATGAGGACTGGCACGTTTCCGCCAACCGGCTAGCGTTTAAGCTGAACAGTGGTGCTTCAGGCAATGGCTCGGTGGGTGGTGCTCTGGCCGTGGCGCAAGAAGATTTCTATGAGAACGACCAGCCCGATTTTAACGTGTTCTCGAACGCAAACCAGAACTCGGAAGAGGAGCACCTGCTCGGTCAGTTCAGTGAGCCCGGGGAGTGGCAGCTGGATGGATTCTCCAGCGCTTTTGGTGAGTCGGCCAACTGGTCGATTTATGGCGCTGGCGGTGTGATCAGTGAAAAGCCGGATGTTGCCTACCTGGTGCGTTCAGCCGAGGGTAACAGTTACGCCCGTATGCGTGTCGTCGATTTTAACTTTCCCACCCGTGCGGGCAACGGAATCGAAGGGTTCAGATTTGAATTTGAGGTGCAGGGCGCCGGTGAGGCGGTGTTCAGCGGCACCACGATCGCGTTCGAGCCGCCTGCAGGTTTCAACGGCATGGAGGCTTGCTACAACTTTGATGCCGATGCGGTCGAGGATTGCACCACCAGCACCACCTGGGACGTACAGGTCGGTTTTTCTGGCAGAGACTGGTTTCTCAAGTCCAATAGCGGCGTGAGCGGCAACGGTAATGGTGGTGCATCAGATCCCATGACTTGGGGTGAGGCGGATGCGCTGGATGCGGACCCCGGCGTGCCACAGCTTTACACAACAGACTCCACCGGCGGCGTGTTTTCTGAGCACAGCTGGTATGAATATAACCTCAACGGTGGCCACAAAATCTGGCCGAATTTTCGCACTTACTTGATCAAAACCGATGTAGATGACCCGGCCTCGACGGTCTGGGCTCTGCAGATCGTGAACTACTACAACGAAAGCGGTACCAGTGGTAATCCAACCGTTCGCTGGTTGCCAGTTACTGCCGAATAACTAAAAGGAGAGCGTATGCAGGACACAATGATGAACCCGGTTGAAGGCCCGCGGCAAGCATTGGCTGCCCGTCTCCAGGCGCTGCTGAAGGATGAGCCCAACCTGCGGGTACGGCAAATGGCTGACAAGCTCAACGTCAGTGAAATGGAACTGATGCGGGTACGCACCGGCGACGCCCTGATTCCGCTGAAAAAAGATTTTCCCGGCATCCTGAAGGCGCTGGAAGCTGTGGGGCCGGTGATGATTCTGACCAGAAACGAACAGGTGGTGCATGAAGTTACCGGCACCTTCAGGGATTTCACCGCAGGCGGTTCCGGCGCTATGGGCCTGGCGGTTGGTGAGATCGATATCCGTGTGTTCTTCAAGGCCTGGGCCTGGGGCTACCGGGTAGAAGAGCAGGTACGGTCCGGGCTGCGGGAAAGCCTGCAGTTTTTTGATAAATACGGTGTCGCCGTACACAAGATCTATCGGGTGGACGACACCTACGGAGCTGCTTGGGATTCGCTGGTCGAGAATTTTGCAGCAGATGAACTGGAACCGTTCATCCCCAATGGCACCCGCCCGGCGACGGAGCGTGCAGACGCCGACAGCATTGATGTTGAAGCCCTGCGGGATGGCTGGAGCAAGCTCAAGGATGTTCACCATTTTGGCGCTCTGCTAAAAAAATCCGGTGCCGACCGCCTGACCGCCCTTGAGCTGCTGCGGGGCGAGTGGGCAACCGAGTTGCAGAGCCCAAAGGACGATATCTGTGATCGCTTGCTGGAACTGCTGCGCGACAATCAGTGCCGGGCGATGGTCTTTGTCGGCAACCCGGGCATCGTACAAATCTGGACCGGTCAGGTAGAAAACCTGCGCCGCAGCGGCCCCTGGATGAATGTGCTTGATAGCAAGTTCAACCTACATGTGAATACGGAGTCTATCACCCGCTGGTGGCTGGTTCGCCGGCCTTCTACCGACGGCTTGATTACGTCTGTTGAAGCCTTTAATGCCGAAGGCGAGCTGGTTCTTACCGTGTTCGGTGACCGAAAACCGGGTATTCCTGAATCTGAGCACTGGCGCGAGCAGGCCCGCACCCTGGAGGCACTGTCATGAGATCGCAACTTGCCGGCATCTTGTTGGCGGTGGCGATGGTCTGGCCTGGGGTATCTGCTGCCGCGGATATCCGCTTGGTCACAGCTGATGGGGCCATCACCGAGATTGTCTACCGGTTAGGGCTGGAATCGTTACTGGTAGGGGTGGACACCACCAGTGGTTTTCCGGAAGCGACCGCAGCCCTGCCCAAGGTCGGCTATTTACGGGCACTGCCTTTTGAAGGGGTGCTGGCCCTTAAGCCGGATATGCTGATTACTTCAGAGCAAGCGGCACCGCAAAAGAATCTTGAGCGATTGAGCAAGGCTGGTGTGCAGGTGGAAATTCTGCCCTCGGCCTGGAGTTCTGAGGCGTCTCTGCGCCGGGTGCAAACCGTCGGCGGCCTTCTGGGTAAGGAAGCCGAAGCCCGTGCTCTGGTGGCAGACCTGCAGGCCCGGATCGATACCCTGCACAGGTCGGCCGAGACTCGCGGGTATCGCCCGAAGGTGTTGTTTGTGCTGGCCGCCGGTAATCACACAGTGATGTTGGCGGGCAAGAATACCGCCGCCGAGGCGCTGCTTGATGAAGTGAACGCGGACATCGCCTTTGCCGATCTGGAAGGCTACAAACCGGCCAGCCGCGAAGCGATTCTGGCGTCACAGCCAGATGCCATCGTGATCGCCGAATCGGTACCCGGGCAGTTTAATATCGACAACTGGCCAGAGTTGCAGTTGCTGGATGCCTGGAAGTCTGGGCACAGGCTGCAGGCCGACAGTATGTTGCTGCTCGGCTTTGGCCCCAGGCTGGTGGACGCCATGGCCGCGGTGAACAAGGTATTGCCGGATATGCAGGGTTTGGCCGCCCGATGATGTTGACCCCTGCTGGCCGACTGGATGCGAAGCCTGCGCTGCTGATACTGGGTAGTGGTGCCCTTGCGGTGGCGCTGGTTTCGGTCTCCAGTGGTGCTTACCCTTTGTCCGTCGCCGACATACTGCAAGTAATAGCCGGTAAGGAAGCCACCGACCCGGTGGCCTCTATGGTATTTCTGGAAGTGCGGATGCCCAGGTTTCTTTTAGGGTTTCTGGTGGGCGCGGTATTGGCCATCTGTGGTGCCGTTTTGCAGGGGTTGTTCCGCAACCCATTGGCTGACCCCGGCCTGATCGGGGTGTCGGCCGGTGCCTCGCTGGCGGCGATTGCTGTCATTGTGCTGGGTAACACCTGGCTTGGTGGCTGGTTGGCGCTAACCGGCGACTGGGCCTTGCCCATCGCGGCATTTATTGGTGGAAGCCTGACGGTATTGCTGGCCTGGCGCATTGCTAACCGTTCCGGCCAGACTGCGGTAGCGACGTTGTTGCTGGCGGGGATTGCCATCAACGCCGTGGCTGGCGCCGGTACCGGGCTGCTGACTTTCTACGCCAGCGACGAAGAGTTGCGGTCACTCACCTTTTGGACCATGGGCAGCCTGGGCCATGCCGGTTGGGATGATCTGGTGCTGGGCGCGCCGTTTATGGTGCTGGCACTGGTGCTGGTGCCCTGGTTGGCGCGCCCGCTGGATGCCTTTTTGCTGGGCGAGTCGGTGGTTGGCCATCTGGGCTACCGTACCGACACCGTTAAGAAAGTGGCCATTGTGGTGGTGGGGCTTGGCGTGGGAGCGGCCGTTGCAGTCAGCGGGCTGATTGGTTTTGTCGGGCTGGTGGTGCCCCATCTGGTGCGCCAGGTGTTGGGGGCCAGCCATCGAATCGTATTGCCATTCAGTGCCTTGCTGGGGGGCACTCTGCTGGTGGCCGCGGATTCGCTGGCCCGTGTGGTGGTTGCACCTGCCGAGCTGCCCATCGGGCTGATGATGGCGTTGATTGGCGGGCCCTTCTTTCTGGCGCTTTTGGTAAGAACCCGGGTGATGTGATGGTACTGGATATCAGGAATGTGCAGGTAAGCCTTGGCGCCACGCAGATTGTGCATGATGTCGAGCTAAGCGTGGCCGCCGGTGAGCTGGTAATGCTGCTGGGGCCGAACGGGGCGGGGAAGTCGACCCTGCTGAAGGCCGTCAGCGGCGATGCCCCCGCCCGCGGTGAGATTCTTGTGTCCGGGCAAGCGCTGACCGACTGGTGCCCGCAGGCGCTGTCCCGCCACCGTGGCGTTATGCCCCAGCGGGTTGATATTAACTTTCCGCTAACCGCTGAAGAGGTGGTTCGGCTGGGGCTCTCCGCCAAGTCCCCGGGCCGTGCCGATGAACTGGTGGAACACCTGTTGTCGGAGCTTGAAATCAGTCATCTCCGGCACCGGCTGGTGCCGGGATTATCGGGCGGCGAGCAACAGCGGCTGCAACTGGCCCGTGTTCTGGCACAGATTGCCGATACCGAGGGCGAGCGGCTCTTGCTGCTGGATGAATGCACGTCGGCGCTGGACCCGGCCCATCAGCAGGTGGTACTGCAGCGGGTGCAAAGGCTGGCCCGGGAGCAGCGCGTGGCGGTGCTGGCGGTGGTGCACGATCTGAACCTGGCCGCCCAGTACGCGGACCGGCTGGTGATGATGCGGGCAGGGCGCTGTGTGCTCGAGGGTTCAGCCCGGGAGGTACTCACGCCCGAGGTATTAGACGCAGTTTACGGATTTCAGGCCCGGATAGTTGAGTTGCCCGAGGGGTACCCTCTGGTGATTCCCCTGGGCCAGACACGGGCTCAAACCGCGCCGTTAAAGCCGGTTTGCCGCCAGGCCTCATAAACCACCAGGGCGGCGGTATTGGAAAGGTTGAGGCTGCGACTTTCCGGACGCATGGGTACCCGAAGACGGTGTTCGGCGGGTAGCCCGTTGCGCACGTCTTCCGGCAGGCCCCGGGTCTCCGGCCCGAACATCAGGTAGTCACCGTCCCGGAACGCCACCTCGTGGTAATGGCGACTTCCCTTGGTGGTGAGACCGAACAGCCGCGAAGGCTGCTCGGTGGCCAGAAAGCTGTCGTAATCCGGATGGATCTTTACCGTAGCGTATTCGCTGTAATCCAGCCCGGCACGCCGCATCTGCTTGTCCTCAAGGGAGAATCCCAGGGGTTCAATCAGGTGCAGCTGGCAGCCGGTGTTGGCGCAGAGCCGGATGATATTGCCGGTGTTCGGCGGTATCTCC
>Ga0207830_100158_pt1 | contig 31623 bp, 32 predicted proteins | sample TtanPargueraPR_6_FD_187740 | JGI IMG/M metagenome (GOLD analysis project Ga0207830, IMG submission 187740) | Aerobic enrichment media microbial communities from Bioluminiscent Bay, La Parguera, Puerto Rico - Tt and E2 (3) (SPAdes) | ecosystem: Environmental > Aquatic > Marine > Unclassified ... | reverse complement strand
TCAGCACGTTCACATCAAGAACAGTGGCCAGTTGGTTGGCCAGAGACCTAACAAGTTGTTGTAGTTTGTTCCGGCCTGCGGCCTCCACCGGACGCCCCTGTCGGGGCGCCGCTAAACAAATGCGTTAAAAAGGAGAAAGCATGAGTCTTCTGAGGAAATTTGAAGAGGATGCAAGGATTGAAAAATCCGACGGCTCGGTAATAGGCCCATTTAAAGCATCCTTTCCTGGCGGGACCATATTTTTACTGGATGAGACAGCTGACGTAGAAGAAGGCGACGTCATACTGCGTAAGCTACCGAGCGGCAAAGATGAACGTAGCATCATTACTGAAGCTACCTTCTACAAGCAGGGTGTGTCCGGAATGGGTGCCCACTACCAGATCAAATACCGCAAAGGTGGGCAAGCTGATATGAAGAAGCCAAATCAGACTATCAATATTCACGGAGCTCAGTCAGTTCAAGTCGGCGACTATAACACCCAAAATATAATCAATTCTTTTGAAGCCTTGGTAAAAAAGATCGAATCGTCCGAGGTCCCACCCGAGCAGAAGGAAGAGGCTAAAGGCATTCTTCGCAAGCTCTTAGAACATCCTGCAGTAGTGTCTGTTATTGGGGCGGCAGCCGGTGGGATTTTTTAACAAGTCGCTTAAGTTCGTTCCGGCCTTCGGCCTCCACCGGACGCCCTTGTCAGGGCGCCGCTTAGCTTCGCGTTATGAGTAAAGACGAGTCCTATGTCTAAGCTAAAAGTGATTTCAATTTCTGTCTTGCTCTTCGCGGGTTTCGCCTCAGTTCTCTCGCTAATTTTTTTCTTTGGAGATTGGGCTCGACTGCTTGCAGTAGCAGTAGTGGGGGTCTTCTTGGGGTTGCTAGCGGCACCCTCTATTGAACCAAAGGCTTTCAAGCATGCATGGGCCTATGAGCTTTCTTCGGGAGCAATGGTCGGAGCCTTAATTGGACTGATTTTTGTTGGCAGCGGAGAGTCCGTTGTTGTGGGCGCGCTTATTGGGGGCGTACTGGGTTATACGGCCCCTTATTGGATTAAGCATGCTCCAATCCCGTAAAACTCATAACAAGGCGCAGCAGTATGCGGCCGATGTCCGCCGGACGCCACTGACGTGGCGCCGCTGTGCTCAGTGTTAAGAGGTATCATGTTCTGGAAGCAGAAAGGATCATTCAGGCTCATTCCGGTGCTCCCCAAGAACTATCGAAGTATTTGCCTGCACGCGATAGAGATCGCGTCCGAGCCCTGCGTGGTAGTTGATCATGATGTGGTTACCGACTTCTCTGAGCGAGGCAGGCTCACTCAAAAGGGCATTCGCAACTGCACGAATCTGGAGATTCGGGATCGGGGTGTTGGAATCGTGGGCTTTCATGATCATCCCAGTGAAATGTGGATCAATGAAAACTATCAAGATTTCGCCAATTACTGCGAACACCAAGGTTGGCTTCAAATTCAAGGGCCGGCCTCTTAACAATCGGCTGTTGTCGGACGCCCCTACACTGGCGCTTCGGTGCGCCGCAAAGCCATGGCGTTAGAAGATCGAGCATAGCGTCTGATTTTGAAATACTACGTCGTTACAGAGTCAGATCCACACATTGGAGTAGCTGGACGCTAGGGGGAATGAGTAAAGATGAACGACATCGATCAAGCTGACTTAGATTTTTGTGCCATTGACCCGAAGTCCAAAAAATCCTGGCGTTTGATGATAGCTGTGGCTGCTATGGTTATCGGTATGCCTATTACTGGTTTTGCGGAGTACACCGTAGACGAACGGGAGGCAGCCTGGGAGGAATTTGCTAATGAACGAGGTTTAGGGGTGCCAGATAGCTGGTCTGATGGCATCGATTGGGCCGATGCTGGCCTGACCAAACTTCCCTCAAAACGTTATCCCGCAGGCACAGTAACCGGAAGTATAGTATTGACTCGAAACAACCTTAGTGGTGCCGACTTGATGGTGCTTCAAGGTTTACACATAAAAGGCAGTCTTGCAGCACCCCACAATAATATATCGGAACTATCGTTTATGGATGGGACAAACGTTGAAGGTTTTCTCGGGCTCAGGGGAAACGAAATAGTTGATGTTGCACCACTCGAAGGTTACCGAACAACTAAAGGCGTCCATCTCGCAGACAACAGGATCGTAGACATATCTCCCTTGCACAACGTAGACATCGGAGGTTTTCTTAATATCTCTAATAATAAGATAACTAATTTTTCTCCACTCGGAGAGGCCGAGTTTGGCCATGTCTGGACGGAGGGGAATATAACTCATGAAAATAAAAGTCTCTTCATCCCGATACCTTTAGATTCCAAAAACTGCGAACCGGAAAGACTTCATCGGTTTATGAGATATCGGCAGCGCGAGCTTTGCCCGGGTATTGACTACTCAGATCTGCTCGAAAAGTGGCGGGAAGAGGGACAGTTTGATGATAAATGACCGGAAACGAAAAGGAACCCGGAATTAGAAAGATATACAGGCATCTCGGAGCTTTGGCGAAACTGGTAATAAGTAAGCTTGATGACCCAGACTGCGCCGCAATTTCTAACAAAATGCTGCACTCGGAAAAATCGGTCGCTATGCTCCCAATTTCCCGGTGAGCAAAGCGTTAGACATTTTCAAGCACCGGTAGAGCGCTGCATTTGGCTGAGTTCCCGTGTCGACCTGTCTCAAAACGGGCGCTCCTTAACATGACGACCAGAAGGGACCGATTTTTTTATGGCCCTGGGAATTGAAATGGAAAAGTTTGAGCTAACTGATGTTTCATCGGCAAAATGGTGCTTAGGTGGTATTGGTCGGGAGCTGGTGTTTAATCAGAAATTCTGGAAGGTTTTTACCGGCCCTGACGGTAGGTTCATATATGCAGTTCCGTACATTAGTGATCATGGGCACATTGACTATTATTTGGTCTTTAATAACGATGGGACCGAAGTCGGAAAATTCGAGATTGATAAGAATGTTCCAGCCTTTGACTGGATGAAGGGCGTTTTAGTATTCGGAGATCTGATATTGGTCGTTGGTCAGCCCCTCGATCCCATGATAAGTCGGGATATCGCCGTGAAAATTGACCCGGGAACACATCAAATGATTGGCTGGAAGCAGGAGTATTAACAGCACTACCTGACACGACATTTGATGGTTGTAGCTAGGTTGGATCAGTAAACATCTGGCTCAATGATAGAAAGTCTAACAAGGCCAGGCACGCGACGCTGGACTTCCCCCGATCTAGTGGACACGCATCGATAACTCCGCAGGAGGAGCAAAGCGATGCCGGAAATGATCACGGGGAAGAAAACTCAGCAGTACAGCACTGAGTTCAAGGTCAAAGCGGTGGAGTGGAGTCACCAGGCCCACCGCAGCGTCAAAAGCGTTGCCGAGGCGCTGGATATTCACCCCTTCATGCTGTCACGCTGGCGCAAGGAATACCGTGAAGGAAAGTTCGCCATGAAACGGGTCAAGAAGGCGCCAGCAGACGCTAAAAAGAAAATACAGGAACAGGATGAGATTGCCCGCCTGAAACGCCGAGTATCGGAGCTTCAGGAGGAAAACGACATCCTAAAAAAGTTTCAACGTTTTCAGGCCGAGGAACGACGGAAGCGTTCCGGTTCGTTTGGAAACACCGACGGGAACACGGAGTAAAAACGCTGTGTCGGCACCTCAACGTTTCCCGGTCCGGTTACTACGCCTGGGTAGGCCGGAAGCCTGGCCAGAGGGCCGCTGAGAATGCCGAGCTGCTATTAAAAATCCGCCGCATCTACGACGACAGTAAAGGGCGCTATGGCAGCCCCAGGGTTTATCAGGTGCTGCGAAGGGAAGGCGAAGTGGTTGGTGAGAACCGTGTGGCGCGCCTGATGCAGGAATGGGGCATGAGAGCGCGCGTGATGCGAGTGTATCGCCGCCTAGCCAAGCGCCGTGACAAACTAAAAGCCCTTCCCAATCACCGCCTGAGCATTGAAAAGCCGGTTGCGGTGAATCAGCAATGGAGCAGTGACGTTACCTACATCAAGCTGGGTCGAAAATACGTGTTCCTGGCGGTTGTTCTGGACCTGTTCTCGCGCCGGATTATCAGTTGGCGATTGGATGAAAGCCTGAATGCGGCACTGGCCAAAGGTGCTCTGAGAGAGGCCTTTGCAGCAAGACAGCCGAAAGCGGGTCTGTTGTTCCACACCGATCGTGGCACGGAATACCGGGCTCAGAAAACACAAGCATTTCTGAACCAGAACAGCGTGCGCCACAGCATGAATCGACCGGGACAATGCACGGACAACGCTGAGGTCGAATCCTTCTTCAAAACCTTGAAGGGAGAATTGCTGCATGCGACCAGCTTTGTGACGATGCGGCAGTTACGGAAACATATAAAAGACTATATTGAGGGCTTTTATAACAGCCAACGGCTGCACAGTGGCCTTGGTTACCGGACTCCGATAGAGTTCGAGGGAATTAAATGATGGGGCGTGTCCAATTTATTGGGGGAAGTCCAACCTCAATTCGCTCTCATGAAAGCCAAAATAATGAGAGAGGATGATGCGAACATAAGCATAACAATTCCAGTAAATGTGAATGGTTTTATTATAGGTGCCAAAGAATTAAGGGAGTTTTTTGGTATAGAGTATGCTTCGAATGTTGGTGAGATTTTGAAGCAGTTTAATGAGCAGTTCGCTAGGTTTATACCTACCAGAGTAGAGTTAAATAAGCCCGATCGCCTAAAAAATCCGATGGTTAATGATTTATCTTCAAGCGACAGTGAAAGCCCAAACAAACTGTATTGCTTTGCTGTCCGAAGAAATGGCGGGAATAGAAATAGAACGCCATTTAACGATAATAAAACAAGGTTGCTAAGGCCTGATCTGTATTCGCACTTTTGCGATGATCGAACAATTAGCTTTTGCTATTCATCAGAGAGTGAAAAGGCGGAGACAGACGAAGAAATACTATCTAAGTTTGGCAGCCGGTAATCTTTCGTTATTTGATTAAGGCTGATTAAGTGAAGAATATAACAAGGCCAGTCACGGCGACGCCTACTGCATTGCGGCTTCGCCTTCATTCCGTAGCCGCGCATGCTGGCTGGCGTTAAATTTAAGGGAGCCTATGCAGGACACTGGATCGGGATTCGTCAGCACGCTGGAGTGGCTTGCCCAATCTTTCGTAGTTGCTTCGGTGCTTTGGATGATGTTTCTGGTTGTGGCCTGGCCCTTTGTTACAGTGTCGAGGCTGGTTTTTTACATCGGTTCCTTCGGATCTGTTAAACCAACTTATCGACAGGCCTTTGAGCATCAGGGAATCGTTGGTTTGGCTTTTCTCATTTTTGTGCCCCTTCTTTTCTATGTGCACATCGTTCATGGGGCTCGGCTCTATGGCAATCAGTCAGACTGAATTTAACAAGGCCAGGCACCGCGACGTCTACTACATTGCGGCTTTGCCTCCATTCCAAGGGCGCCGTTGTGCGCTGGCGTTAAGAGTATGAAGCATTCCATCGAGTTCACCGTAGTTTCAGATGCGCCGAATATAGGAAAAAACAGCGAGATAGTCGCTCTGGACTTTGATCTTTGGAATCTTCGGCTAAAGGTTGGATTCTTCGAGGGGCTTCAAGATATTGAGGTTCATTATTCCGAAGTAATTGGGTTTAGAGCGCTCGATGAAGGCGATCTTCTAGAGTTTTGGGAACACTTCAATCTACGAGATGGCTGGATTTTTCGAGTTCACAAGGGCGGGTGGTTCGACCTTGAATCAACCCGAGGAGGATTCACCAGTGCCTATAGTGACTTTCTAAAAGAGTTTTTGATTATCGGAGAAGACCTCTGTATCAGTGTGATTTCGAAGGATGATCCGGTATTCAAGCAAGCTCAAAACTCTTAACCAGTGGGTGAAGCTGACCGATACTACGCTGCGCTCCAAACCGGCAGCTTAACCAAGGCGTTAGAGCTTAAGGATGTAAGGGTGATCAATCGACACTTCGTTTCGCTACCGAGACAGCAACAGCGCCTGCTACAAGCTCAGTTTCCAGAACTTCTTGAGTTGGCAGAAGTGGGGGGCGCAAAAGGATTCCATCAATTAGATGTGTCGGTTTTTGATCATTGGCTGTCGGCAGATGAAGCCATTGCTGAGATGGACGAAGTTAGTTTGGCTTCTGAGCAAGCTAATAATGAAAAGCTGGCAACATTCGCCAGGCTTCTCGCTTCACGGAATCAATGTTACCTGGTCAAATTTAAGGGCCGATATCATAAGCGTCCAGTCTTTAAGGAATTTTTATCAGACGAAAAGCGTAATAGGTGGTTAACGCCATTACCGCACGATGTTGGTGATAATTGGCGATTTCGTCTGCTTTTTCCCCAGTTGCAGATGGTCTATTTTGAGGGAAGTGATTTCACACATCACATCTATCTCAAGGAAAAAGGTGGCCAGCAAGTAATAGAAGCAGCGGCGGTGGATGCTGTGCTATACCTGCTCTCACAAGTGAATTAAACGGACCGTTTTGCGCTGGCGCTCCAAACGGCCGCTTATTCAAGTCGTTAGGCACAAGGGGTGCCCATGAAAGAGAGTGATTGGAAGAAGTTCAAAGTCATCAAGGAAAGAGCCATTGAGCGATTTTGCACCCAGGCTCTTGATGAGTTTGGAGAGGTAATTTCCAATACCGACGAGCACGTTCACAATCGCTATCTGCTGCTCTACAAGCTTGTTCAAAACCGAGACAAGGAAATGTCGTTAATATTTGATGATCACAGCCGCTCCAATGCACCGATGCAGCTCACAGCAATTCGAGCTAAGGGTCTCGCTGATGAATCCTTGCTCGCAGAATTGTCAGATGAATTTCGGGAGCAAACGGATCCCAAGGGGTTTGGTTGGGAGTAAAGTGCCTAACCAATTGTTCCAGCCCGTTCCGGGCCGGACAGCCTTGTCGCCGCTTCGCACTGCCAAGGCTGCCGCTGAACAACAGCGTTAGGAGATTATTGTGATTCAGCAACGTCCAGGCGACATCCTGGAAATTGGATTCGAGGGTAAATGGTATTACTTGGTCGTCGTCACGAAAATCGTCATGTTTGGTGGCAACATTGTTTATGCGTTCCACGGTGATGGAAGTAGGATTGAGCATTTCGAACCAAGCCCCAAGAAAGCTGGATTCAATATTTGCACGGACTTGCTTCTCCCTAAGAAAGAGGGTGAAGTGAGGAGGATTGGCAAGGTTGAAGATGCAAATGAGTACCTGGTATTAAACCTCATGAAAGGGTGTCACGAGCATCGGCCGGGAATGAAGGCTCGAGAGTGGTGGTTGTACACCATCGATCCGCCACAAGAGTTCGTTAAGCGAGTGTCACGTCTTTCTCGGACTGAAGAGCTTGCGATGGATCGGGCTATGACATCTTTTGATTTGGCTGCCCAAAAGATAATAGCGAGATATTCTCCGGAGAAGAATCCTTTCATCGAGCGCCGAAGGTTTTTAGGTTTATTTTCCTAACCAGTGCAGGCACGGCGACGCCCACTACGTTGCGCCTTCGGCTTCATTCCGGGGGCACGCATGTTGCAGACGTTACAAGGCAATACATGACTCTTGATCGGGACACGAAAAAGACCCTTCGTTGGGATTCAGGCACCCGAAGCAGCAAATCAAGCCAAAAGGTGTCGGGGCCAGACTATTCCAAATCCTATGTGTGCCTTACGTGCAGAACTGCCAATAAGCGCCATGTTGAGGGTACGCCTTCCGATTATCCTCTCACCATGTCGTGTCCGATTTGCAATAACACTATGTTCAACGTTGGGCGGCACTTTAAAGCACCAAAGAAAAGCGACAATACCCAATGGAAAAAGGTCGGGTTTTTAATAGCGCATGGCTTCTTGTTCCAGAAAATCAGGCCAAATCCCAACAGCTATGAGTCTGTTCCATACCCTGACACATTGGAAGAAGCCAAAGAATTCGTGGTTAAGTACAAAGACTGGGCGATAACCAGTGCCTTGTAACAAGTGGGTCAAGCTGACCGATACTCTGCTGTGCTCCGTCCCGGCGGCTTACACAGGCGTTAACCAATGAAATGAATCTATCAGCAGTCGTAGACAAAATAAGGCAAAAGCATGGATGTTCCGAGGATGTTCCGGGATTTGATCCGCGTAATGGAAACGAGAACGCAACGTTTCTGTTTCTTTTCGAGGCCCCAGGTGCAAAGGCTCTAAAAACTGGATATATATCTTTTGATAATCCAGACCCAACAGCAAGAAACTTCAAGCAACAGCTTGAGCAAGCCGGAATAGATAGAAAAGAAATTGCTGTTTGGAATACGGTCCCCTGGTACATCGGTAACCAAAGCAAGTCTTCTATCCGAGCGGCGAAGGGCAAGGACATTCAGTCTGGCATTTCATATCTGCAGCCAATTATCGAGGCCATGCCTGCCCTCAAATGTATAGTGCTGGTTGGGAGTGCAGCGAGGCGTGCGCATATTTTTTTATCCCAAATCACAGAAGCGAGAATACTGAGCTGCCATCACACCTCAGCTAAAGTGATGAATACTAATCCAAATGCCTTGGCGGAGAACATCCGAGTTCTCCGGTTCATGAAGCAAACATCGGCCAAATATGGTTAACCAGGGGCTCTAGCCGACCGGTACTACGCTGCGCTCCGTACCGGCGGTTTAGCCCAGGCGTTATAAGTTGCGAGAAGTTTTGTTGGATTTTGGAAAGAGACCAGATATTTGCGATCCGATGCGGATAGAGGGTAGGGGATTGGGTAGTCTGAGTAGGTGGTTCAAGGTTCTACAGCTACTTTTACCAATTATACTGATCGGTATCGGAGTGCTTCATGCAGTTTCGACTCTGATAGGGTCCGGTTTTGATGCAGCTATCAATCAATTTCTATATCCGTTCATCTTTGTAACAAGCGGGCTCGTTCTCAGTGACTTCAACAGGCGCCGCAAGGATCTAAACTGAGGGTCTATGCCAAGACTTATAACAAGGCCAGGCACGGCGACGCCTACTACATTGCGGCTTCGCCTCCATTCCGAAGCCGCGTATGCAGGCTGGTGTTAGGTGAGCAAAATCAATGTTTCCGTTTCTCAAAAAAGCCTTATCTGGGCGCAATAAGCCAAGTATCGAAATCGTTCACGACAGGTTGGGCCCGATGACTTTTTTGGAAAGTGAAGGTTATTGGGAGGCGGCCAGTGGCGAGGTTTTCCATAGTATTCCAGGCGACGCGAGAGGGCCCTATCCTCAATCAGTGCAGTTCATACTGAGCAAGCTTGCCGAGCTTGATCACTATTTCGATAAGTGTTCCGAGCACCTTGTGTCGATCGCCTCGGGTTGGGATTCGATTCCAAAGGGTATGGCTGCTTCGGAGCTGTTTCAGGTCTCTGCTATTTCTGTGGATACGACTGATAACCGGGAGTGGGAAATTTGTTTCGAAACACGGCCGGAATTTAGGTGGATCCACATTGGGCTGCAATTTGAGAACGAGGAAATCCTCTCAAATGACATCAGCACCTAACAAGGCCATTAAGGTCGTACCAGACTGGTGGCCCTCCACCGGGCGCCCTTGTCAGGGAGCTGCTTCTGGCTGGCGTTAAACATTGCAGGAGGCATTGTGATAGTCATCTATGGAATCAAAGAACACCTTAACCCGATCAAGGCCCAGCTCTCTGAAGTCATTCACGGATGTATGCAAACCGTACTTGGGATGCCGGAAGACAAACGGGCTCATCGTTTCATCCCTATGGAAGCCGAGGATTTTTATTATCCTGGTGGCAGGACACCCGCTTACACGGCCATCGAGATCAATATGATGCAGGGTCGAAATCCCGAGACCCAAAAGGCCCTGATCAAGGAACTCTTCAACAAGATTGAGTCCGTGGTTGGCATATCACCCGTAGATGTTGAAGTCACGATCAAGGAGCAACCGCCACACTGTTGGGGCTTTCGTGGCATGACTGGAGATGAGGCGTGTGACCTCAAGTATTCAGTCAATGTGTAACAAGGCAATCAAATTTGTTCTGGCCTTCGGCCTCCGCCGGAGGCCCTTTTCAGGGCGCCGTTTATTGCTGGCGTTAAGCACAGGGAGATAGCGGTGTCATTGTTTGAAACAGAGAGGTTGGTTGCAAGGAAGCTATCCCATCAGGATGTCCCGGTGCTCACCGCAATGCTCAGTGATCCGGAAGTCATGAAATTCTCCGTTCGCGGAGTTTGCGACGAGGAAGCTACTCGAAAGTTTGTTGATTGGTGCCTTGAGTGTTACGCCTCTAATGGAATAGGGCCGTGGGCATTCTGTGAGAAGGAATCTGGGCATTTTATCGGCTTCTGTGGCATTGGATCTGAGTTGGTTGGCGATGTCGAAGAATTCAATCTAGGTTATCGGCTGGCGCGCAGGTTCTGGCATCAGGGGTATGCCACAGAAGCTGTAAAAGGTGTTCTCCAGTATGCTTTCGATCAAACACACCGCGAGTCGGTAATTGTTATTATCGAGCCGGAGCACACAGCCTCTGTTAGGGTGACGGAGAAGGTTGGGTTCAGAGATTATACGATTCGAGAATTCCATGCCCGAGCTGTGCGGGTATATCGAATGACGTGCGACGACTGGGCATTGCATAACAAGTTGTCGTAGATCGTTTCAAGCCTGGCGGCCCTGCACCGGATACACTGCGCTCCGTAGTCGCCACTGAACCAAGGCGTTAAATATCAGCTGAATATGGGTCGCATACGGAAGTTTCTTCATGACGCTGGAAGGCTAAAGCCCTACTATCGATTCTGTTCAAATGTAGCTTCGGGTTCGGGAATAGTGATCGGTATTGGCCTATGGTACTTCACTTTGGTTCCGCTCTTGGCGACCTCGTTTGAGATTGATGTCGCTGAAGCAGCACAACCCGGCGATCCGACCGCATTCTTTGCGGTCACAATGGTTTTGCTATTGGTCGTGGCAATGATCATTTGCGTCCAGGGAGTCTTTTTGGCTCTGGTGTTACTTGGTCGCTTGAGGTTTGCTGATGTGATGTCGGTAATCTGGCGTTTGCGTTACCCTCGGAGTTGGGTCAATTATTAACAAGCCGCGTCACTCGAACGGCAGTGGTGGGCGATAGCTTCGTTAAAGATATTAAGCCCGCAATGTGGTTAGGTCTTAAGGCTATCTGGTTGACCCAGGAAAATGCACCTCGGGGAACTGAGGTTCGGGTCTTCAGGAGCTTGCGAGACTTGTGCATGTAACCAGGTTGATGGCTACGATGCCGGCATCACGTTGATCTGGAATGCGGCCCTTTGGTTCCTATGCCACAAACTCTACGCACTAACTGGATGATGAACGTGACTAAAACTCTGTATTTACTGCTGGTGTGTGTCTTGGTTGCTGGCTGTAGCAGCAAAGCCGTGTATGACAATGTGCAGCGAAACAACCGACAGGAATGTGTCAGTGTGCCACCCCCTCAGTATGATGAATGCATCGAACGTTCCAGTAAGTCATACGAAGAGTACGAGAGGGATCGGTCTGAGGTACTCAAGTCTGAACCATAGAGCCGTGGGCGGGAAAGTCGGGCTCATTATGTGATTACCTTTCGCAGCCTTTCCGCCGCAGTGGTGGCACCCCGAAAACCCGCTTGTAAGCCCTCGAAAACGCCGCTTCGGATTGGTACCCCAGCTCTTCAGCCAACTCGGTCAGTGTCACGGGTGATTGACCAATTCTAAGACGCGCCAGGTTCATCCTCCATTCGGTCAGGTACTGTTTTACTGAAGTGCCTATCACCTCGGTAAACCGGGCGGAAAACCCGGAGCGGGACATGCCCGCGTGCCTGGCCAGCCGGCTGACTGTCCAGTCAGCCTCAGGATGTGCGTGTATGGCCGCCAGAGCCTTGCCCAGTTTCGGATCTTTCAGCGCGCCCAGCCAGCCTTTGCTGGCTTCCGCGCTGGAGTTGATCCAGTGTCGTATGGCCTGAATCACGATGATATCTGCCAGGTGGGCCATCACCGTGACCCCGCCGGGTGATAGTGCGCGGGCTTCCTGCTCCATCAGTTGTATCAGCGTTGTAAGCTGGGCGGGCAGGGCGCCATCGTCGCCTTTTATGTGAATGCACTGTGGCAGTTCACGAATGAGCTTCTGAGCCGCAATCTGGTCGAAGCCAAGCACGCCGCAGGTCAGTCGGGTTTCTTCTTCGCCCGTGCGCTGTTCTTCCGTGCCGGCCCCGCCATAGCGCATGAACTCAAAGCGGTCTGTCAGCCGGGTGACGGGAATATCAAAAAAGGGCTCGCACGGCTGATTGTTACTATCGGAGATACAGTGGCCTTCCCCTTTGGGTACCAGCGCCATGTCGCCCGTTTTAAGGAGCAGGCTGTCCCGGTCTTTGAAACGCAACCAGCAGCTTCCCTGGGTGACGATGTGAAACATCATTTTGCCCCCGAGCGGCGGCATCTCCATGCCCCAGGGGCTAATCAGTTCGGCAGTCGCGTAGACGGTACCGTCCATGCGAAGTGAACACAGCGTCTCGCCGAGTGGATCGGAGGTTGTCGGCATGCGCCGCTCAAGTTCAGGGATCATTGTTTCTCACGGGTTTTGGACGATCTGCAAAATATAGTAGATAGAAAAGCATTAAGCATCAGTTTTTGTCCTCGTAAACTGGAACCTTCAGTGATCGTTTAACGAGGACCAAACCATGACATCAGAAGTCATCGCTGTTGTTGGCGCCACCGGTAAGACCGGTTCCAGGGTATTGGCAAAACTGGGTGAGATGGGGCTGGAGGCGCGCGGCCTGTCACGCTCTTCTCCCATCCCCTTTGATTGGGCAGACCGCAGTACCTGGGCCGCGGCACTTCAGGGAGTGCGTGCTGCCTACGTTACGTATTTCCCGGATCTCGCGGTGCCGGCGGCGGAAACGGATGTGCGTGCCTTTGTGGCGGAAGCTAAACAGCAGGGTGTGGCGCACCTGGTATTGATGTCGGGGCGTGGAGAGGCGGGTGCACGGCGGGCAGAACAGGTACTGGAAAGCAGCGGGTTGGACTGGAACGTGGTTCGCGCCAGCTGGTTTATGCAGAACTTCAGTGAAAGCTTTATGCTGCAGGGCCTGCAGGCGGGTGAGCTGGTGCTCCCCAGGCCCAACGCCAGAGAACCATTCATCGATGTGGATGACCTGGCCAGTGTGGCGGTAGCGTCGCTGACCAATCCCGCATTGAAAAACCAGGTATTGGAAGTTACCGGTCCGGAGCTGCTCTCGTTCGAGGAGTGTGTGCATGCGATTGCTGCGGCCACTGGCCGTGAGATCCGGTTTACGCCGTTACCGGTGGAGGCCTATCTGGATGGCGCCAGGGCGCTGGGTATGGCAGACGACATGGCGTGGCTGATCAACGAACTGTTTGTGAACATTCTTGATGGCCGCAATGAAAGCACCACTCAAACGGTTGAAGAAGTGCTGGGGCGGCCTGCGCGCCGGTTCAGAGACTATGTCACTGACGTTGTGCCTACGGGGGTGTGGTGATTGGGTGATCGCTTGCTTGAGGTTCGATATTGTCTGTGTCCGGAGTTTATGAAGAAGTTTATGGTTTTGTGAACTTTCCACGATAGACTCGGAGGACTGACGATAATACTGGATTGACAGCCAGTGTTGACCGAAAGGAGCCCTCAGCTGCATGCCGCGCACGGTATTGATAATCGAAGACAATCCCGGTATCGGCGAACTGGTCCGCATGCAGGTATCCGACCTGGGCATGACTGCGGTTCTTCGGGACCGGGGCGACAGCGGCCTGGCGCGTTTCCGGGACGGTGGTATTGACCTGGTGATTCTGGACCTCATGCTTCCGGGCCTGGATGGCCTGGCGGTGTGCCGGGAAATACGCTCCAGTGCGGGTTATGTGCCGGTGCTCATGCTGACCGCCAAGAGCACCGAGCTGGACAGGGTGCTGGGGCTGGAAATGGGGGCGGATGACTACCTCACCAAGCCTTTCAGCGTGGCGGAACTGTCCGCTCGCATCAAAGCTCTGTTCCGGCGCGTGGACGCGCTCTCCCGGAAGAGCTCAGCCGAAGACGATGTGGCGGAGATTGAGGCGGACGGGCTGCGGATTGATCCGGTTCGGCGCCGGGTGTTCCTGGAGTGCCGCGAGCTCGATCTGACCGCCCGTGAGTTCGATCTTCTGTGGCACTTTGCTTCCCATCGTGGCCGGGTTTTCAGCCGGGCCCAATTGCTGGATGCCGTCTGGGGGTACAATCACGACGGCTACGAGCACACCGTAAACACCCATATCAACCGCCTGCGTAACAAGATTGAGCCCGATCCGGCCGAACCGCGTTACGTTCAGACGGTCTGGGGCGTGGGCTATCGGTTTATGGATTAACCATGGGCCTTTCCGTGCTTCGAACCCTGTATGCGAGGCTGGCCATTGGTCTGTTCCTGCTGCTGTTGGTGGTGGGCGGGCTATTCACTTTGCTGAGCCTGGCCTCGGTCAGGGAGTATTCGGCTGCCGTTAACCAGCAACTGAACCGGAATCTGGCGCAGAATCTGGTCTCTGACCGAAACCTGGTCACCGATGGCCAGTTGAATCGGGATGCCCTGAAGCAGCTGTTCGAGCTGTATATGACAATCAATCCCAGCCTTGAGATTTACCTGTTGGATACCGACGGGGCCATTCTTGCCTATTCCGCCGATCCGGACCGAATCAAGCGCAATCGGGTATCCCTCGAACCAATCCAGACACTGCTCGAAAACCCGGACGCCTATCCTCTGCCGGGGGACGACCCTCGTAGTCACGATCGGCAAAAAGTGTTCTCTGTAACCCCTGTTCCCTCGGCAATCGACCCTGCCGGCTATCTTTATGTGGTTCTGAGGGGTGAAGAATTCGACCTCGCGGAGAGCATGGTGCACAGCAACCGGTTGTTGCAGATGGGCGCAGGCGCCCTGGCGGTGAGCCTGCTCGTCGGGCTCCTGGCCGGGTTGGTGTTCTTCCGAATGTTAACGCGGCGGCTGTCCCGGCTGACTGAACGGGTGGAGTCGTTTGAACGGGAATTGTCCTCTGAGCAGAGTCCTCCACTGGCCGAGAAGGGCGACGACATTGATTACCTGGCCTCTCGGTTTGATCTCATGGCGCGACGCATTGTGGCGCAACTGGATCTCCTGAAGCACAAAGACGCCCAGCGTCGACAGCTGGTTGCTCAGGTGTCTCACGATCTTCGAACACCGCTGGCGTCTATTCAGGGCTACCTGGAAGCGCTGCGGATGAAGCATGAGACCCTGGAAGCCGAAGAGCGAGGCCGGTTCCTGGCGGTGGCCCTGTCAGAAACACACCGGTTGGGCAGGCAGGTCGAGGAGTTGTTCGAACTGGCCGCCCTGGACGCCCGTGAAAAACAGCCGGATATCGAGCCGTTTGTCATGGCTGAGTTGCTCTACGACGTCGTTCAGAAGCATAGGCCAGCAGCAGACCGAGCTGGCGTTGAGCTCATCATTTCGGCGACAGAGACCGAGAGCGTGCTGGCGGATATCGCGATGACCGAGCGGGTTCTGGACAATCTCATCAATAATGCCATCGTCCATTCTCCGCGGAATACAAGAGTCATACTCACGATGTCAGTAAGGGATGGTGGAGCAGCGATCACTGTTGCCGATGCTGGGCCTGGCATCCGCGAAGAAGACCTTGGCCAGGTGTTTGACCCCTTCTACCAGGCCGCCGGAGCCGAACGCACCGGGCATGCCGGCCTGGGACTGGCGATCGCCCAGCGCTTGGTCGTCCTGCAGCATGGCAGGCTCTCAGCGCACAATGCGAACGGTGCTGTCTTTACCCTCTGGCTACCGTTAGCTTCCTCCAGCTAGCTTTCCGCTGCGTTATAGATTTGTGATAGTTGCTGAACGTTTTTGTGAATTCAGATCGCTAGGCTGTGATTATGGATTCAAGCGAGGAGAAGTGTCATGAAACGCAAAGTAATAGGCCTGTTTTCCGCCCTGGCGCTGGTCTCCGCCGCCGGTCTTTTTGCGGCACAGGTGGCAGCAGAGCGAGTGGATAGTGCAGGTAATGCCTATGTACCGGATGATCCGGATCTGGCCGTGGCAACCTTTGCTGGCGGCTGTTTCTGGTGCGTGGAAGCCGGCTACGAAAAGATTCCTGGTGTTGTCGAGGCAGTGTCTGGCTACGCTGGTGGAGAAGAAAAAAGTCCGACCTATAAACAGGTCTCTTCCGGGCGCACAGGCCACACTGAAGCCGTCCAGGTATATTACGACCCGGATAAAATGACCTATGAGGGCTTGCTGGCCGGCCTCTGGCGAATGATGAATCCGACCGACCTGGAGGGCCAGTTCGTTGACCGTGGTCGGCAGTACCGGCCCACCATTTTTTACCACAACGAGGAGCAGAAGCGCCTCGCAGAGGCGGCAAAGCAGGCACTGGAGGCTTCCGGCGTCTATGACAAACCGGTGGTGATCCCCATTGAGCCGCTCAAGAGATTCTATCCGGCGGAGGAATACCACCAGGACTACTACAAGAAGAATCCGGTCCGCTACAAGTTCTATACCTTCAATTCGGGGCGTTATCAGTTTATTGAAGAGGTCTATGGCGAGGATTATGAGCTGGATTTCTCGCGCTATCAGCCCAATACCGGAGTCAATGACTCGATGCCTGCGGAGGACGATCCGACAGAAGCGGCGGCAAGCGGGGATTTTAACCCCGAACGTTTTCAAAAGCCGGATGACAAGACTCTTCGGCAGCGTTTGACGGAAATGCAGTATGAGGTCACGCAGGAGGATGGTACTGAACCCGCCTTCAACAATACCTACTGGGACAACACCAGGGAGGGGCTTTATGTGGATGTCGTTTCCGGTGAGCCGCTGTTCTCCTCACGGGATAAGTACAAGTCCGGTACAGGCTGGCCGAGCTTCACTCGCCCGATTACGCCAGAGGCAGTGGTAGAACGTGAGGACAAGTCGTTTTTCATGACCCGGACGGAGATTCGCAGTGCCCATGCTGATTCTCATCTGGGCCATGTCTTTGACGATGGTCCGGCGCCGACGGGATTGCGCTATTGTATGAATTCCGCAGCCATGAAGTTCATCCCGCTGGAGCAAATGGAAGCCGCGGGGTATGGCAAATGGATCGACGCTGTCGAGTAAGATTGCGCGATAATAGCGTCGGAATAATTTACATAACTGGCTTTCTGTTCTAATAAAGGTGTTTGATATCAATAAGATATAAATAGGCACGCTATGTGCTTCCTTGCTGGCAACGTCATTATCTCTGGAAGAAGCAAATAAGGAAGTACAGATGAACAAGTTGGGCAAAGCTCTTTCTGTTGTTGTAGTGTCCGGGCTCGCCAGCGTTGCCAACGCGGGTGTTATTGAAACCGTATCTGGCTGGAATGGCTCCAGCGAAATAGCCGCCTTCGGTGAATCTAACAGTGCTACGTACGGACAAACCTTCAAGGTGGGCGGTTCTGAAACCCAGTTGGATAGCTGGACGTTCTTCCTGAACGACAGAGTGAACCCCGATTACGTGGACTTTGCTTTCTATGTAATGGACTGGGATGCTGCCACCACCCGCGCGACCGGCTCCGTGCTTTTCCAGAGTGCCGCTGTGTCCTCAACCAACAACGGTGGTCTTGATGGTATGGAAGAGTTTACCTTCAACACCGGCGGGTTGAATCTTGTCGGGGGTAACGACTACATCGCGTTTATCAGTTCGACCGGCTTGTTCGATGGCCAGACTGGTACCGCCTCTGCAGGCTCACTGCGTGACGAGTCTGCCTATCTGGACGGTGGCTTTTTCTGGCAGAACAACGGCAATAGTGCCGGTACCTGGGATACCCAGAGCTGGAGTTCCGGGTCGAACTACGGCGACCTGGCGTTTTCAGCCTCCTTCTCGTCCGCCGCGAAAGTGCCTGAGCCAGCCAGCCTTCTTTTGCTCGGCCTTGGTCTGGCTGGGCTGGGCTTCTCGCGCAGAACGAAAGCCTGATCCCATTGAAGACGGACGCCGGCACACTATGTGCCGGCTTCGTTCCATTCAGGGGGTTGCGTTAACGCACCCGGACCTGATCGCCGTCTTCCAGGCCACGGCCGGGGTGCCGGACCAACTGAACGCCCTCCTGCAGTCCCTGCGTTACCTGGGTCATTAAACCGTTGGATGGTCCTGTCGTGACTGTCCGGCGTCTCGCCGTCTCGCTCTCAACCACGAAAACCGCAGAAGCGCCGTTGTATTCGAAGATCGCTGAGGTGGGCACCTGCAAGGTGTCTTCGCTTTGCCACAGGATAAAGTCAGCGTCCACTCGGTAGCCGTCTCCCAGCTGTCGCCACTGCTCCCGTGGGCTGACCATATCGGCAATAACCTGAACCCGTTGTTCTTCCACGCCCAGAGCGGATACATCCTCAAACCCGATAGGCTCGATACGACGAACCGTTGCTTCCAGTACCGGCCCGCCCCAGCCACTCAGTCGCACGCCAAGGCCGGGTTCCAGTTTGACGGCATCAAAACTCAAGACCTCGACCACCACTTCCAGAGCGCCAGGGTCTCCGACCTCCAGTATCGGCTCGCCGGCCTGGATGACGCCCTCGCTCTGGCGAACCAGAGCCAGAACCGCGCCGTTAACCGGAGAGCGCACGGCGACCCGCTCGGCAGGTTTCTGGCCATTGGAGGACGCGGTTGAGATCTGCAGCCGGGTTTGAGCGGCGGCCAGTTCATGGGCGGCCACCTCTTCATCAAAGCGGGCGGAACGCAGGATAGCCTGTGCCCGGGCTGCCGTGGATTTCGCCTGTTGTAACTGTTCGGTGGAGACAAAGCGGGATTCTTCCAGAGCGAGTAGGCGCTGGTATTCATTCTGAGCGAACTCAGCATCAGCCTCCGCCGCCTGAACCTTTTGTTGGATGGATTGAAGTGCCGCCTGGGCGGCGGCTGCCCGAGCCTCGGCTTCGGCGCGGGTCCGGGCGTCCAGGATGCTGGCGGGCGTCGGGTCCACAAACGTCAGTAGCTCCCCGGGAATCACCGCGTCGCCTACGTCCAGCTGAACCCGGTGAATATAGCCGGCCACAGGGGAGGAAATCAGATAGCGATCTTTGACCCGGGTTTTGCCCTCTTCAAGAATGGTCACTTCCATGGGGCCGCGCTCGACGGGGGCAAGGTCAACCCAAACGGGCTCTGGCCGCAGGATAAGCGCGAAGACGATGGCGGCTAGTGAGGCCATCAAAAGCCAGAAGGCCCATTTTCCTTTTGAGATGCGTTGTGTCGCCATGTTGGGTCCCATGTGAGTGTGTGTGCATTATTCCCGGGTTTTCAGAACCGCGACAAGGTCCAGTTTACGAAGTCGCCACCAGGTGATGAAGCCGGAAATCAATGCCGACAAAATGACCACGTTGGCCGCCAATGCCAGGGTTTGGCCGGTCAGGACCAGGGGAACGCGATAGAGTTCGGTCTGCATCGCGGTAACCACAAAACTTGCCAGTCCAAAACCAATCGCCCAACCCAGAGGAATTCCCAGTAACAGCAGTATGGCCAGTTCCCCGAGCAGAATGTGGGCGACTTCGTTGTGGCTGTACCCCAGTACTCTCAAGCTCGCCAGGTCTCGCCCCCGTTCGGCCAGGGAAATCCGCGCGGTATTGTAGATCACACCAAAAGCAATAATGCCGCCGAGCAGGCTGATGATGAACGTGTAGGTCAGGAAGGTGCGCGCGAGCGTCTCGAAGAAACTGTCGAGCATTGCCTGTCGCAGATTGGTGGCCATTACTCCCGGCGTATCCCGGAGTGCCTGGTAGACGGTGTTGGTTTGCTCCGGCGCCAGATTCATCAGCATCTGGTTCACTCTCGGGCCTTCACGCAGCGCCTTGTTCATGGCGGTCAGGTTCATGTAGGCGCCCACACCGAGGAACTCGCTGGTAATGCCAGCCACCGTGAGATCCAGTTCCGGGCGTCGGCCTTCCAGCACTCGCACCCGAACTGTGTCTCCGGTCTCAACATTCAGGGCCTTGGCCAGAAAGTCGGTTACCAACAGGCCGGCAGCAGGAATGGCCACGTTCTCCAGATCCTGGTTAACCACGAATTGCAGTTTGGCGTCCCGGGGCAAGCCGGTGAGCACCGTGCGCCATCTGCGGTGTTCGTTAACCAGCTCTACGGTAACGGCCCGGCGTCCTTCGACGTAACGCACACCGGATTGGCGCGCCATTCCGTACAGTGCGGTCGGGTTGACCGGGTCGGTGAGTGTGGCGGTCAGGTCCTGCTTCTGCACCCGGGCGAATTGGGTGTGCACCATCAGCGAAACAGAGCTGAACTGGAAATTGCCCACCACCACGATGGCCGTTGCCATGGCAATGCCGAATACCGAGAGGGCGGTTCGGCCAGGCTTGCGGGCAAGCTGCCTGACGATCATGCGTGAAGGCTGATGAAAGCGCACCCAGCCCAGCAGCCGTTCGGTAATGGTAATCCGGTATCGGGCGGGGCTCTCGGGCTGCATGGCTTCCGCCGGGGGCAGGGCGGCCGCAGCGCGGATGGAGCGCCAGCCGCCGAGCAGTGCAACTGCCATGCTGATCAGGGCCAGTAACGCCAGCCACCAGGGATTGATTCGGAACAGTAGCGAAGGGAAGCGGTAGTAATCCATATACAGCTCTCCCAACCGATGCCCCAGCCAGAGGCCACTGGCGCAGCCGATGGCAAGCCCGGTAAACGCAATGGCCAGCACCAGTTGGCTATAGTGCCAGCCGATCTGGCCATTGCTGTAGCCGAAGGCTTTGAGAATGGCGACGATTTCCCTCTGGGTACTGATCAGGCGTGTCACCACCACATTGAGCAGAAACATGGCGACGCCCATAAAAATGGACGGAAAGATAATCGCCATGGCCTTCAGCTGCTCGAGCTCGTCACTGAGAAAACGGTGTGAGAACTGGTCAGCCCGGGCGAACGCACCGGTACTGCCGTAGCGCGCCAGCAACCGGTCCAGTGGGTCGATCACATCTTCCACAGGATGCCGCGGGTCGATCTGCAGCACCAGACTGTTGAAGGCACCCCGCATGTCCATGGCGGCGGCCAGTGCTTCCTGATTCAGCCAGAGCACGCCAAAGCGCTGATAATCCGGAAGCATGCCCCCCGGAGGTATCACGTAGATGAATTCCGGCGACTCGACAATGCCCACGATTTTCAGGGTTTGTTGTCGGCCATTGATGATGGCGTTGAAACTGTCGTCCAGAGTGAGCTGGTGCGCATCCGCGAAGCTGCCAATGATTGCGACTTCATTGGCGTGGGTGGCGCTTGGCAGTCGACCTTGCCGGACATACAGCTGGTTTACCTCGGGGTGGCCGGCCGGAGGAACAGACACCAGGTGGGCCGACACAGGTTCATCGTAATCGGGGAGATTGAGCTTTGCGGCGCCTTCCACCCGGCCGCTCAGGCGGGTCACACCCGGTAGCTTGGAAACCGTTTGCAGCACATGGCGGGGGGCCCGTTTTACCGAAACGAAAACATCAGCAAACTGGTGCTCCTGATAGTACTGATCCCGGGTGGCCGTCAGGGAGGAGTAATTGATCAGGGACATCAGGCAAACCGCGATCCCGCCCGCAATCACCAGCGCGATCGCCAGCAGCTGGCCGCGCATCTGCCAGATTTCCCGTCTCAGTTTGGTGTGCAGTACGCTCGGCCCGAAAATCATGGCATCACCAGCTCAGGGTGTTCGGGTCCTGGCGTTCTGAGTTGCGGTGCTCACCGCTGATCACGCCATCTGAAAGGGTGATCACTCTGTCCGCCATGTTCGCGATTGAAGCATTGTGGGTGATGATTATCGTGGTCGTGCCGGTTTCCCGGTTTGCCCGTTCCAATGCTGCGAGGACCAGTATACCGGTGGCCGAGTCCAGTGCTCCGGTAGGCTCATCGCACAGCAGCACCCGGGGTCGCTTGGATATGGCTCTGGCAATGGCCACTCTTTGTTGCTCGCCACCGGAAAGCTGAGCCGGGAAATGGTCCAGGCGACTGGCCAGGCCCACCATGTCCAGGGCTTCTTCCGGCGCCATGGGGTCACGGGCAATCTCGGTCACGGCGATGACGTTTTCGCGGGCGGTCAGGCTGGGGATGAGGTTGTAGAACTGAAACACGAACCCGACATAATCCCTGCGATAGCGGGTAAGCTCCCGGTCTGAGGCGCCGGCCAGGTCGATGTCCTGATAACGAACTTCGCCGGTGGTGGGCACATCCAGTCCGCCCAGAATGTTCAAAAGCGTGGATTTGCCTGAGCCTGAGGCGCCAAGCATCACTACCAGCTCCCCAGGATAAAGGCTGATATCGACCCCTCGCAGGGCATGTACTTCCACATCGCCCTGACGGTAGGTTTTGGTCAGGCCTTTCGTTTGAAAGACAGGAGCGGTCCGGTCGGCGTGACACGCCATGGCAGGTTCCATTGCAGTCCAGTTGATCCAGAGCCGAGTATAGCCCAATACCGATGACCGATTATTGATCCCGCGCAGACGTATTCCACGTGCGTACCCGTGCCGGATTCGGTTACAGTCATGCCACTAACCCTGTAAAGCCAATGGGAGAAAACGGAATGAGTGACCCAACTTACACACCTCCGAAAGTCTGGAAATGGGATCCGAACAACGGCGGCAAGTTCTCTAACATCAACCGCCCCATCGCCGGCCCTACCCATGAAAAAGAGCTGCCGGTGGGGGAGCATCCGTTCCAGCTTTATTCCCTGGCAACGCCCAACGGTGTGAAAGCAACGGTCATGCTTGAGGAGCTGCTGGAAAAAGGCATAAAGGAGGCGGAATACGATGCCTGGCTGATTCGAATCACCGAAGGGGATCAGTTCAGCAGCGGGTTCGTGAAGGTGAATCCCAACTCCAAGATCCCTGCCATGCTGGATCGCAGTGTGGACCCGGCCATCCGGGTTTTTGAGTCTGGTTCCATTCTGTTCTACCTGGCGGAAAAGTATGATGCGTTTCTGCCCAGGGACCCGGCCAAACGCACCGAAACCATGAACTGGCTGTTCTGGCAGATGGGCAGTGCGCCTTTCCTGGGAGGCGGCTTTGGTCACTTTTATGCCTACGCGCCAGAAAAGTACGAGTACCCCATCAACCGCTACACTATGGAAGTGAAGCGCCAGTTGGACGTGCTCGATCGTCAGCTGGCGGATAACCAGTACATTGCCGGTGATGAATACACCATCGCCGACATGGCCATCTGGCCCTGGTACGGAGCCCTGGTGAAAAACATGGTGTACGAGGCGGCCGAATTCCTGGAAGCCCACACCTATACCAACGTGGTTCGCTGGACCGACGAGGTGGCCAAGCGCCCGGCAGTTAAGCGTGGCCGTATGGTGAACAAGGCCTGGGGCGATCTTGCCTCCCAACTGCACGAGCGGCACGATGCCAGCGATTTTGATTTGCGCACCCAGGACAAACTGGAAGGCAACGCCTAAGCCATAAGGAGGACGGATGGCTCTGCCCGACGCACTTACCGAAGACCGGATCTACCATCGGTGCCCGCTGGACAAACTGGATTTTGAAACCACGGAAAGCCTGGAAGATCTGGCTCTGCCATTCGGTCAGGATCGGGCACTGCGTGCCCTGGAATTCGGGGCTAGCATGAAGGCCCAGGGTTTTAACCTGTTCGTATTGGGGCCCTCCGGTGCCGGCAAGCATGAGCTGGTACGGCGGGTATTGGCCAGCCATGCCGCGGAAAAACCGGTGCCGTCGGACTGGTGTCATGTGTTCAATTTTCAGCAATCGGACAAACCCGGGGCCATCGAGCTGCCGCCGGGGGAAGGTCGCATATTCAAGGCCGATATGAGCGAACTGGCCAACGAACTGAAGTCCACCATACCGGCCACTTTTGAAAGCGAGGAGTACCAGGCCCGTATTCAGGAACTGCAGGAAGAGGTTACCCGGCGCCAGCAGCAAGGCCTGTCTGCGATTCAGGAAGAGGCAAACGCCAATAATATTGCCATGCTCACCACCCCGGCCGGTTTCACCTTTGCGCCCATGCGCAACGGCGAGGTGATCGAGCCTGAGGAATACAAGACCTTCTCCGATGAAGAAAAGGAACTGGTGGAATCCAAGGTGGAAGACCTCCAGAAAAAGCTGCAGCAGGCCATACAGCAGGTGCCCCGGCTGCGCAAGGAAGTTCGGGAGCGGGTCCATGCCCTGAATGAGGAAATGGTCCAGCTTACCCTGGGCGGGCCCATGGGTGAGCTGCGCGAGAAGTGGGCGCATGTGCCGGCCGTGGTCGCGCACCTGGACGCGGTTCGAGAGGATGTGGTGGAGCATGCCGAGGCCTTTCAGGATACCGAAAACGGCGCACCGGCAGGGTTGTTGAACCGTTACCGGGTGAATCTGCTGGTGGATAATGCCGAGACCCGTGGGGCCCCCGTCATCTATGAAGATCTTCCCAACCACCAGCACCTGGCGGGCCAGATCGAACACCGGGCCCACCAGGGTAACCTGTACACGGATTTCACCTTGATTCGGGCCGGGTCTCTGCACCGGGCCAACGGCGGCTACCTGATTCTGGATGCCCGGCGCGTACTGTCGCAGCCGATGGCCTGGGAAAGCCTCAAACGCATACTCTTTTCCGGCGAGATCCGCATCGAATCCCTGGAGCGCCTGTATGGCCTCGCCACCACGGTAAGCCAACAACCGGAGCCGATTCCGCTTTCGGTAAAGGTGGTGTTGCTTGGCGACCGGATGTTGTATTACCTGCTGTCCCACTACGATCCGGACTTTCTGGACCTGTTCAAGGTGGAAGCGGATTTTGAGGACGACATGGAGCGGGATGAGGCCAGCTACTTACTCTACGCCCGGATGATTGCCACTATGGCCCGGTCGGCTGGCGTAAGAACCCTGGACAGGGAGGCGGTTGCCAGGTTGATTGAACACGCGAGCCGTCTGGCCAGCGATCAGAACAAGCTGACGGCCCACGATCGTGTACTGAAAGATCTGCTCACTGAGTCGGACCACTGGGCTGGTGTGGCCAACAGCCCGCAGGTGTGCGCCAGCCATGTTCAGCAGGCCATTGACGAGCGGGACGACCGGGCGAGCCGGGTCCGTGAGCGCAGTCTGGAGCAGATTCGCCGGGGTGTGGTGATGATTGCCACTCAGGGCGAGCAGGTGGGGCAGGTGAATGGTCTATCGGTACTGCAGCTAGGCGCCACCCGCTTTGGTCAGCCCACCCGAATTACCGCCACGGCGCGCCCTGGCAAGGGCCAGGTGGTGGATATCGAGCGGGAAGCCAAGCTTGGTGGGCCGATCCACAGCAAGGCGGTGATGATTCTGTCCCGGTTCCTGGCCAATCGTTATGCGCCGATGAATGAGCTTTCACTGTCGGCCAGTCTGGCCTTTGAACAATCCTACGGTGGCGTGGAAGGGGATTCTGCCTCGGTGGCGGAAACCTGTGTGTTGTTGTCCGCCATCGCCGGCGTTCCGCTCAAGCAGTCCCTGGCGGTTACCGGCTCCATGAACCAGCATGGTGAGGTGCAGGCGGTGGGTGGCGTCAACGAAAAGATTGAAGGCTTCTTCAATGTCTGCCGGCAGGACGGCGGCGTAAACAGCCAGGGTGCCTTGTTGCCGGCCAGCAATGTGGAGCATCTGATGTTGAATGAATCGGTGCGGGAAGCGGTGCAGGACGGAAGGTTCTCCATTTATCCCGTTACCCATATCGACCAGGCCATTGAGTTGTTGACGGGCCTGGAGCCGGGGCAACCGGATGCTGATGGCGTGTTCCCTGAGGGCAGCTTTAACCGACGCGTGGCAGACAGGCTGGCCGCGTTTGCCGAGGTTGGCAAAAGCAAGGACAAAGACACGGGTCAGGATAATGGCAATGGCGGACACAACGGTCAGTCATAAAACTCCGGAGCCAGACCCCGCCGTAGCCCGGCGGATATTGGTGTTGCTGGATGGTTCCAGGCGGAGTCTGGCAGCCCTGGAGGCTGCGGCAGACATTGCTCGTGCGCAGCAAGCCGAAGTTCTGGGTATCTTTGTGGAGGAAGTAAGCCTGCTGCGTAGTGCCGGTTACGGTTTTGCCCGGGAAGTGGGCCGGAGTTCCGGCGTGGCGAGGCCCATGGATGTCGACGCTCTGGAAGTCCGTATGCAGGCAACTGCAGAGAAGCTTCGCCGTACTCTCGAGCGAACCCTGGCGCCCTGGGGTGTGGCCCAGGCACTGAGATTATGCCGGGGTGAAGTGGTAGAGCAGGTATTGGGGCTGGTACAGCCTGATGATTTGTTGGTGCTCGGCGGGGCTGGCTGGTCCGGTATTTCATCTTTCAAGCTGGGCTCAACCGCGCGGGACCTGTTGCGGCAGGCGCCGGGAGATGTGCTGTTGTGGCCGGAATCGCGCTCATTACCACCGGGCAGGGTGGTGGTGTTGCTGAACCACGATCAGGGCGCGAATCATCGGGCTGTGCGGGTAGGCGTGGAGCTGGCCAGGCGTGGGCAGCGGGCGCTGACGGTTCTGGTGCGCTCAGACGCCGCTGATGATCCCGAATTGCTTGAGGAGCTTGCAGCCATGCTTGAAGCCGGGGGCATTGCTGCCCGGGTCAGGCGTTTGCCCAAAGCCGGTGCTGCTGCCATGGCGAGGGCCGTGCGGGAGGAGGGAGCAGCACAGCTGGTGATCAGCCGTCAGTGCAGCCTGTTTGAGAAGCAAGGCGCGGAGTCCCTGCTTTGCCAACTGAATCTACCGGTCACCATCACGCCCTGAGCAAACCGCTGTTGTGCCGGCAGTTGTTCAGGCGGTCTCCCGGCTGCGAGCTTCCTCCAGCACCTCGGTTATTTCCCCGGCTGACAGGGTTTCCCTTTTCATGACGGCTCTGGCAAGGGCATCCAGTTCCTGCCGGTGTTCGGTCAGGAAGCTCACGGTAAAGGCTTCAAAGGCCAGTAATTGCGACTGGATTTCCGAGTCGATCATTTCCGCGAGTTTTTCGCTGTACTCCCGGGGCGCGCCCATTTCCCGGCCAAGGAACACATGTTCTTCGCCGATGCCTAGGCCCAGCGGGCCGATCTTTTCGCTCATGCCCCACTGGCCGACCATTCGTCTCAATAGTTTGGTGGCTTCTTTCAGGTCATTCTGGGCGCCGGTACTGACTTCCCCGTAGATGATTTTTTCGGCAGAACGCCCGCCCAGCATCACCTTGATGCGGTCCTCCAGGTAACTTTCGGTGTAATTGTATTTGTCTTCTTTTGGGGTCTGTTCGGTCACTCCCATGGCCATGCCGTGGGGAATAATGGTGATCTTGGTGAGAGGATCTGCCTTGGGCATGTAATAGGCCATAATGGCATGCCCGCATTCGTGGTAGGCCACGGCTTCACGCTCTTCCGGTGTTAACTGGGCGTCCCTTTCTTCACCCAGAATCAGGCGATCGTGGGCCACTTCAAAACAGTGGTTGTTTACCTCAACGAGGTTGTCGCGGGCGGCTGTAAGGGCCGCTTCGTTCACCAGGTTTTTCAGGTCGGCGCCGGAGAAGCCGGTCGTGCGTGCGGCCACCTGCGTCAGGTCCACATCCGCAGCCAGCGGCACCTTGCGCACATGTACCTTCAGAATAGCTTCCCGGGCCTCCCGGTGAGGGCGGTCCAGGGTGATTTTCCGGTCAAACCGGCCCGGGCGCAGCAGAGCGGTGTCCAATACATCCGGGCGGTTGGTGGCGGCCAGCACAAGAACGTTCTCATGGGCCTCGAAACCGTCCATTTCCGTGAGAATCTGGTTCAGGGTCTGTTCGCGCTCGTCGTGGCCGCCCCCCAGGCCAGCTCCCCGTGAGCGCCCGACGGCGTCCAGCTCATCGATAAAGATCAGTGCCGGTGCTTCCTTGCGAGCGGTCTGGAACATGTCCCGAACCCGTGCCGCGCCAACGCCCACGAACATTTCGATGAACTCGGAGGCGCTGATGCTGAAGAAGGGAACTTCCGCCTCGCCGGCAATGGCCCGCGCCAACAGGGTCTTGCCGGTGCCCGGCGGGCCAACCAGGAGAACCCCTTTAGGCATCACAGCGCCCAGGCGACGATACTTATCCGGAGACTTCAGAAAGTCGATAATTTCGGCAATGTCCCGTTTTGCGGACTCAATGCCCGCCACGTCGTCCAGTGTCGTGGTGGAGGTTTCTCTGCGGGCGCGGCGGGCCCTGGACTTGCCATAGTCAAAGGGGCCACCGCCCTGAGTCATGCGTTTCTGGGCGGCACCCCAGAACCAGAACATCAGCGCCAGTAACAGGATCCAGGGCAGGAAGCCCAGGATCAGCTCCTGCCACCAGGGGCGGCCGGAGCGGGAGCCCCGAACCAGGACTTCCTGTCTTTCCAGTAGTGGTAGTAGCTCCGGGTCTTCCACCTGTGGCCTGAGCGTTATGAAACTGCTCGACGGTGGCCGGCTGTCGTTGGCAAACCGGCTGGCACCGGAATCCGTAAAGCGTCCGCTGATCTCTTCGGTGCGCAGGGTAACTTCGGCAACCTGGCCGCTTATGACGGCCTGTTTGAACTCGGAATAGGCCAGTTCCTGTTGTTGCTGTTGGTTGTTCCCCTGTAGCCACAAGAACATCAGGAAAATGGCCGCGCTCAACCACAGAAACGAGTACTGGTTGGGTATCGTCGGTTGCGGCTGCGGTGTCTGGTCCTGCTTTCCGGGTTCTTTGCTGGGTGTCATCTCGGCCTCCGGTCACCCTCCATGATTTTTGCTACAAACACCGATTTGCCGTAGGTCTCGAGAGACCATTTCATGGTGTCTGAGAGCACCTTCATCACTTCGTCATACTCGCCGAAGATCTCGGTACTCATGCGACCAGGGTGGACCTCAAGGCTGGTCTGTTCCAGGCGTGCAATCAGATCCCAGATCGGTTGTTTGTAGTCGTCCTTGAGCGGATAGCAGCTCAGTTGTACGGAAAGATACATCAGTTACCTCCTGTCCGGGATGCGCCCGGTCAATATTGAATGGCTCAGAATCCCATGGCAGACGAAGTGCTGCGCCGGGGATCGGCTCCGCCGTAAAGCGTGCCGTCTTCGCCAATCAGGATGCTCTGGATGGCGCCCATGGCCGAGCCGGTGTTGATGGTGTGCCCTCGCGCCCGGAGCAGATCCAGAGTGTCCGGGCTGATACCCTTTTCCACCCGAATCTCGTCCGGTAACCACTGGTGGTGGATGCGCGGCGCACTGACGGCTGTCTGTATGTTCATATTATGGTCGATCACATTCATGATCACCTGCAAGGTGGTGGTGATGATCCGGGAGCCGCCGGGGCTGCCGGTTACCAGGAAATTGCGGTCGTCCTTTCGTACGATGGTCGGCGACATGGAGCTGAGCATGCGTTTACCTGGCTCGACCTTGTTGGCTTCGCCGCCGATCAGGCCATAAGCATTGGGAACCCCCGGCTTGGCGCTGAAATCGTCCATCTCGTTATTGAGCAGAAAGCCGGCACCGGCCACGGTAATGCCCGAGCCATAGCTGAAATTGATGGTGTAGGTGTTTGATACCGCGTTGCCCCAGCGGTCCACCACCGAGAAGTGTGTGGTTTCCGGGCTTTCCCAGGGCCCAGGTTTTCCAGGCGCGATCTCGCTGGCGGGCCGGGCCTTGTCTGCCTTGATGGATGTGCGAAGTTGGTCGGCGTAGCCCTTGCTGGTCAGCCCTTTCAGCGGCACAGCTACGAAGTCTGTATCACCCAGGTATTCCGAGCGATCTGCGTATGCCAGTTTCATGGCCTCGGCCATGTGGTGGATGGTGTTTGCGGAGTTGTGCCCCCAGTCGCCGATGGGGTAGTCCTCCAGAATGTTGAGGATCTGCACGATGTGAGTGCCGCCAGAGGAGGGCGGCGACATGGAGTAGATATCAAATCCCCGATAGGTGCCGTGGACCGGCTGGCGAACGGCGGGTTCATAGTTGCGCAGGTCTTCCAGAGTAATCAGACCCTCGCCCCGTTGCATTTCCGCCACAATCAACCGGGCGGTTTCTCCTTCATAAAAGCCTTTTATACCCTTCTCGGCAATGCGCTGGAGGGTGTCGGCCAGTTCCGGCTGGCGAAACACTTCGCCAGGTTGTGGGGCCGATCCATCCTCTCTGTAGAAGGTTGCGCGGGTGGCTGGCCAGCGTTCAAGGCGGTCCCGGGCCTGCTCCAGGCCTTCGGTGAATCGGTGGGGTACCACAAAACCCTCCCGGGCCAGTCGAATAGCCGGGGCCAGGGCCTGGCTCAGGCTCAGGGTGCCGTGCCGCTCCAGTGCCAGCGCCAGCCCGGCTACGGTGCCGGGTACCCCGGCGGCCTTATGGCTGAACCGGCTGCGCTCGCTCACGACATTGCCGTCCTGATCCTGAAACATGGTTTCGGTGGCTGCAGCCGGTGCGGTTTCGCGATAATCAATGGCTTCCGGGGCATCGCCGTTACCGGGCGAGTAGACCAGAAAGCCGCCACCGCCAATATTGCCGGAACGGGGTTGGGTGACGGCCAGGGCGAAGCCGGCGGTAACAGCGGCATCAATGGCGTTGCCTCCGTCTTGCAATACCTTCAGGGCAACCTCTGTGGCCAGGGTGTGGCTGGTGGCAACCATACCCTGGGTGCCCTGAACCGGATGGAAACGTTCCCCTTCCAGAATGGCCTGTTCGTTGGCACTTGTGTTGTAGGCGAGCAGGAAAAGCATCAGCGCGGCTGTCGCTCTCCAGAGCCGCCTGTGGCTGATTTTCGAAGCGGGGCTGTAGATCACTCTGTCCATGGTCGGATTCCTCGTTTCTGGCTGTCAGATAGGCTATCATAGCCGGTCATTTTTACCGGTGCGTACCGACCATCGCCGTGAATGTCCGGTTTGTGGTTTCCTGTCGCGCCCGCTTTCCCCGGATTCAAGTTAAGGAAAGGCTTCATGGAGCATACCTATCGTCTTGTTATTTCCTGCCCGGACAGGGTCGGGATTGTTGCCAAGGTGAGTAATTTTCTGTCCACCTATAACGGCTGGATTACCGAGGCGAGCCACCACTCCGATACCCAGGCCGGCTGGTTTTTCATGCGGCATGAAATCAAGGCCGAATCGATACCGTTCGGGCTGGATCAGTTCCGTGCCGCCTTTGAGCCGATTGCCCGCGAGTTCAACATGAACTGGCACATTGCCGATTCCGCGCGCCCCAAGCGGGTTATCCTGATGTGCAGCAAGGAATCACACTGCCTCGCCGATCTGTTGCACCGCTGGCACAGCAAAGAGCTCAACTGCGAGATCGTTGCGGTGATTTCCAACCACGATGATCTGCGCCGTATGGTGGAGTGGCACGAGATTCCTTACCACCATGTGCCGGTGAGTAAAGAGAACAAGGCTGAGGCCTTCGCCCATATTGACGAGCTGTTCCAGCAATACGAAACCGACGTGGTGGTGCTGGCCCGTTACATGCAGATTCTGCCTGCCGAGCTGTGCGGAAAGTACTCCGGCAAGGTGATCAATATTCATCACAGCTTCCTGCCATCGTTCGCCGGTGCCCGTCCCTACCATCAGGCATACAGCCGGGGTGTGAAGCTGATTGGTGCCACCTGCCACTATGTCACCCAGGATCTGGACGAGGGCCCGATCATCGAGCAGGACGTCATCCGGATCAGTCACAGTGACTCCATCGAAGACATGGTTCGCCTGGGTAAGGATGTGGAAAAGAACGTGCTGGCCCGCGGCTTGAGGTCCCACATTGAAGACCGCGTGATTACCTACGAAAACAAGACCGTGGTGTTTGATTAAGGCTTTACCACAGTTGCCCCCGGTGGGGGCGGTCTGTGGTATGCTTGGCGGCTTGTTGAAGAA